>Ga0182027_10000046_pt1 | contig 181640 bp, 160 predicted proteins | sample 712E1DmetaG_FD_121300 | JGI IMG/M metagenome (GOLD analysis project Ga0182027, IMG submission 121300) | Permafrost microbial communities from Stordalen Mire, Sweden - 712E1D metaG (Illumina Assembly) | ecosystem: Environmental > Terrestrial > Soil > Wetlands > Permafrost | place: Sweden...
ATTGCGTGAAAAGGGGATTTTGCGACAGCTAAGTTCCCTAAAGGCGGACTAGCTCTTATTTATACCAAGCGTTTGAAAGGGTGAGGAAACGGGTTCAAATTTGGTAGGCGGGAACAACTTAAAGACGATCACGTCCCCAGAATGAACACGGGTAACGCGTAGAAGGACACAACGAAAATCAGAAAAGACCAATCGAAACCGCGCATTCTCGCCGTCACAACAGCGACGCCTCCGCACACAAGGATACGCAACCAGAGATAACGAGGCCGACGAATCGGCTTGATGTACTTGGCGCAATACGGACAGTTGAACGGCACCGGACGTATCGTCTCGGGCGTCAGAATGCCTTTGCACTCTGGACAGTCGCCAACGCGATCTAATGCTGAGGGGTCAGACATCGGCTAGCCCTACTAACCCTACAGCTAATCGAATCCCTTTTCCAGTACCAAGGCTCTCAATTCTCAACTGACGCAACCAGGCGAGAGCTCTCATTGACCACGGTCAATCTTCGCGCCGTTAACCTCAAGGGGCACGAAGTCTCATGAAGGAAGTCCCACGAAGCGAACCCATTCGCTGCTATCCTGAATTCCGTTGCGACGTTCTCACACGACATGAACTCGAACACTCTTCTTTCCGCGCGGGAAATCGCGGCGCAGATCCGGAGCAAAGAGGTCTCGCCAGTGGAGGTAGCTCGTGCTCACCTCGATCGCATCGAACGCCTCAATCCCAAGCTGAACGCATTCGTCGACTACCAGCCGGAAGTCGTGCTTGCTCAGGCACGCGACGCGGAGAAGGCGATCCTGCGCAGGGATAAGGATAAAGACGACCTCGGACCGCTGCATGGTGTGCCGGTTTCCATCAAGTCTGCGGTTGACGTTGCCGGACATCGCTGTGAAGCCGGCACTCGCTTGCGCGCCGGACACATTGCTGCTGAGGATGCGCCGCTGGTGGCGCGTTTGCGTGCGGCCGGAGCCGTGATCCTTGGCGTCACTAACACTCCCGAATTGCTCATGGCCTGGGAAACCGACAATCTTCTTTATGGACGCACCAACAACCCCTGGGACCTGACTCGCACCTCAGGCGGGTCGAGCGGCGGAGAGGCCGCTGCCATTGCCGCGGGACTTTCCGCTGGCGGGGTGGGCAGCGACGGCGGCGGTTCGATCCGCGAGCCCGCGCACTTCTGCGGCATCTGCGGATTGAAGCCTACTCCCGGACGCATTCCTTCGACCGGGCACTTTCCCACATCCGGCGGTCCGTTTGCCCTGATCGGAGTGGTTGGGCCGATGGCGCGCACCATAGAAGACGTGCGGACGCTGTTTGAAGCGATGGCGGGCTGGGACGACAGAGATCCTTGTGCCGCGCCGGTCGAGATGCGTGCGATCGATGAATCGGCAGTGCGGGCTATTAACATCGGCTTCTTCGACGACGATGGCCGAACGCCAGTCACGAAAGAAACCAGGGCGGCGGTGAATCGTGCTGCGTCCCTTTTGTCGAGCTGCGGATTTCGTGTCGAGCCGTTCCGTCCCGAGGGGCTCGAAGAAGCGCGACAGCGATGGTGGGAGTTCTTCGGTACGGCGGGAGGGATGATTCTTGAACCTATGTTGCGTGGGCACGAATCCGAACTGAGCCCGATTCTGCGCGAGTTTCTGGCGTGGACCAACACCGAGCCCACGCACACTGGCGAATCGTTGCTCGCCGCCTGGCTGGGACGCGATGAGGTGCGCGAGAAGATTCTGTTGCAGATGCGGAAGTATCCGGTGCTGATTTGCCCGACCGCCGCCATTCCCGCGTTTCGTCATGGCGAACGCGAGTGGCTGGTGGAAGGGAAGACAGTGAAGTATCTCGACGCCTGGAGCTATTGCGAGTGGTTTAATCTGCTGGGTTTTCCCGCCGCCGTGGTTCCGATGGGCCGTTCGGAACAAGGCCTGCCGATCGGCGTGCAGATCGTTGGGCGCCCATGGCAAGAGGAAGTCGTGCTGGCAGTCGCCGCGAAACTCGAAGCCGAGCGCGGTCCTTGGTCAGCGCCTCCGCTGCTGGACTGATCGTGCAGTTCTAAGTTCCCAGTTCTCAGTCAAGACAACAACAAGAGGATGAGGGCGCGGCCAGTCGCTTCGCCGTTGCTTTTTCTGAGAACTGAGAACCGAGAACTGAGAGCTCAAAATTACAGGTGGCAATTCGTGTAAGATTCTCTAGGCGAGTACAGTGCACCGCTTCTGTGCGGTTTGATCCTGCCGGGCCGATTCGAGATGGGCCGGCGTTCCTTGATCATTGAACGACGATACTCCCCAATTTAACAGGTAGAACCGCAGCCTTTCGGTTGGCGGCACATTCCTGTCAGGAGAAACTGAAAATGGCGAAAATTGCAAAGACAGCCGACCGGAAAAAGGTCATGGATACCACGAAATCGACCGCATGTCCCAAGTGCGGCAAGGAAACCCGTATCGTCAAGCGCATGAAAGACCGCGAGCGCGGCGTGCCGGGAGGAATCTATATTTCGTGCTCGGCCTGCGAGTTTTTTGAAAAGCTGTGAAAGCAGTACCCAGTTGCCAGTACCCAGTACCCGGTAAAACCATGCACGCAACAGCGGAAGAGGCGCGGCTAGTCGTCGCGCCTTTTGCTTTTTTCTGGGTACTGGATAATGGGTGTTGGGTACTGATGCGCTCTACCCCATCTGCCCAAGAATCGCCCGCGCCTCGGAAGCCGGGTCCGCGGCTTCTGTGATTGGGCGCCCGACTACGATGTACGAGGCTCCGGCGGCAATCGCTTCCGCAGGGGTGACGATGCGCGCCTGGTCATTGGGTCCGCTGCCCGCAGAACGCACTCCGGGCGTTACGATGACGAAGTCGCGGCCAAACTCCTTGCGCAGAGCGGCGGCTTCCAGCGCCGACGCGACCACGCCTTTGCATCCGTTCGAAAGCGCCAGGGCGGCCAGCCGCAGCACTTGATCGAGCACTCCTTCGCGCAGGCCAATTTTGCCCAGGTCGACGTCGTCCAGGCTGGTCAGCACCGTGACCCCCAGGACCAGCACGTCGGGCTTGATGGCGTGCGCGGCTTCAACGGCAGCGCGCAACATCTTGCCGCCTCCGGAGGCGTGCACCGTCAGCATACTCACGCCCAGCTGGGCCGCCTCGCGGACAGCTGCTCCGACGGTGTTGGGGATGTCGTGATACTTGAGATCGAGAAAGACGCGGCGTCCCGACCCTACCAGTTCGCGGACAATCGAGGGACCCTCGGCGGTGTAGAGTTGCATGCCGACTTTGTAGGCGAGGGCAGAGTCAGCGACGGCCGCCACGATGTTCCGGGCGGCCGCGGCCGTGGATACATCCAAGGCAACGATGAGGCGCTGGCGCGGTTCCATATTCTGCACCGTCGTTGCCGAGTTTATCGGGTTTAGTTCAACTTGGCTACGGGTTGCAGCAGCGCCATGTCCGTGGGCTGGTAGAGATCCAAGCGGACCTTCTGCACTCCGCGTTCTTTGAAGCCCAATGCACGCGCGGCGTTGTAGGAAACGTCGATGATCCGGCCGTCCACCACGGGACCCCGGTCATTGACGCGAACCACAACGGCCTTGCCGTTCCTCAGGTTGGTGACCTTGACGAACGATCCCAGCGGAAGGCTGGGATGAGCGGCCGTGAAATCGCGCATATCGAAAGGCTCTCCGCTGGCCGTCGTCTTGCCCTGGAAATACTCGCCATACCAGGACGCGGTGCCCACTTGATAAGCCTTCGACTTCGGGCTGTTGGTCTTTCGTTTGTGCCCGCTGGTCTGATTGACCAGTGGCTGTGTGACCTTGGCGGCTTCCAGGCTGCTTGGCCCGGATGCGGCTCCGGCCCCCAGACTGGCGACTGATAAAAGCACCGCCAAGCCTTCGGCTAAACGTCGTCGCATTCAGTTACCTCTCATCGTGGAAAGTCGTTCTCTGGTCGTATGCTCCTTTGGTCAAACGAACAATCAGATAATGCTACTGACGGCGGCGGGGTGTGTCAATGAGAAACCAAGGGGCTTAATTAACTAACTGGTAATTAATCAATGACTTAGCTCCATGAAAAATATGGGTTTGTACTCGTATGTCATTGAAAGTAGTCAGTAGGAGATGATGGCATACTAGTTAACTATGAGATTTCGAGCTCCCACTGAATTCTCACAACCTCCTATTGAATGTTACACTTACATAAAAACACTACTAAGCGCAGCATAATCAGTTACTTGCGAAGTACTGTATTACTGACTGGTAAACGCCTGGGTTCATGGTTCGTCGCCATAGGAGGATCGAGAACGACCTTCAGAGCTCAGGCCACATTTTGGACGGCGCTTGGCGGCAGGTCTGAGCAGCTAGCGGAAGGCTCCAGTTTCGTATCAGGGTATCGCTTTAGCGATACCGCCAGTCGTTCCAAATTAGACGCCCCTTTAGGGGCCGGGCATCGAAATGTCGAGTTTCCCCCCGCAGCCTGTGAAATCGTACTTCCCCAAGACCCGATTCTCGGAGAACGCCCCATAGTGCTGTTCCCCGGTTCGAACTTTCGGTTTAAAGTGACAGCATGGCTGTGACCCCACCTGTGGTGCTGACGATCGCCGGGTTTGATCCCTCCTCCGGCGCTGGAATTACCGCCGATATCAAAACCATCGCGGCCCATGAATGCTACGGCGTCTCTTGCATTACGGCCTTAACCGTCCAGTCGACGCAGGGAGTGCGGCGGGTCGAGGGCGTGGATCCGAAGATCATTGCGGAGACTCTGCAGGAGCTACTTTCAGACTTCGCCGTCGAAGCCGTCCACATCGGCATGCTGGGCAATGAGCAGGTGGTCAAGGTGGTCGCAGATTTTCTGGCGGGGGCGCGACGGCCGCACGTGGTCTTGGATCCGATTCTAAAGTCGACTTCGGGCGCGGATCTATTGGATGCGGCAGGGACCCGGCTACTGATCGAAAGGATGATCCCGCTGGCGGAGGTAATCGCGCCGAACCTGGACGAGGCCAGCGTCTTGACTGGGATGGCGGTCACGAATCTCGATCAGATGCGCGCGGCGGCCACTTGCCTGCACTCTCTGGGAGCGGCGAATGTGGTCGTCACCGGAGGCCACTTGGAGAAAGCGATCGATCTCCTCAGCTTCACCACCCCCCGAGGCGCCCAGCAGGAAGTCTTTAAGGCCGATCTGCAGCGGTCGAATTCCACCCACGGCACCGGGTGCGCGTTCTCGACCGCGCTGGCCTGCCACCTGGCGCTTGGGCGCGGACTACCCGAGGCGGTTCTTCTCGCCAAGGTGTATGTCTCGGCGGCGATATCGAATGCCTATCCGCTGGGCCACGGAGTCGGACCCTTGCATCATCTCTACCGCGTGGGGCAGCAACGGCGGCCCAGCGCCGTGGTGTCTGAAGCCGAGCACGCCCATTCGCGAAACTGAGTGGAATTTCCCGCGGAGATGCGGGAGAATCGAACTCCAAAAATGGAGGCAATCATGCGCTGGTACCACTACTTGGCGTACTTCTTCGGGGGCGCCTTCCTCGCGAACGCGCTGCCCCATCTCGGCAATGGGATCTCGGGCCATCCCTTCCAGAGTCCCTTCGCCAAACCGCCCGGGATAGGGTTGTCATCCGCGACGGTCAATGTTCTATGGGGCCTGTTCAACCTTGCTGTTGGCTATCTGCTGGTGTGCCGTGTCGGGAACTTCGAACTGCGCGAGACGCGGCACGTCCTTGTGCTAGGTGCGGGCATCCTGATCATGTCGGTGATGCTTGCCCACGCATTCGGACGGTTCCACGGGGGGCTGTGAGCCTTGGCCCAGGGTCCCAGCCTTCTATCCCTGCCGGGGTACCACATAGTAGTAGATCGCAAGGTAATGGCAGATACTGCCCGTCAGCACGAACAGGTGCCAGATCCCGTGGTTATAAGGCAGCCGCCGCCATTCATAGAATAAAGTCCCGCCGATGTAAGCCGCTCCACCCGCCATCAGCCAAAGGACTCCGGGGATTCGCACCGCCGATAGCAGTGGCTTGAAAGCAATCACGACGAGCAGGCCCATGGCGATGTAGAGCGGAGTCGAGATTTTCCGCACATGCTCGAACCAGCGCACCTTCAGGAGCACGCCCAGAAAACAGATTCCCCAGACCAGGCCGAAAAGCGTCCAGCCCCACCCTCCGCGCAGGCTGACCAGGGTGATCGGCGTGTAGGTTCCCGCAATCAGGAAGTAGATGCAGCAGTGGTCAATGGTCTCCAGGGTGCGCGTCCAGCGGAGGGAGGAAACGCTGTGCAGTGCCGTCGATGCCGCATAGAGGCTCACCAGCGTCGCCGCATAGATGCAGCAACTTACAATTACCCACGCATTCCCGCTCCAGGCCGCGGCGACAATCAGCAACACGGCGCCAACGATGCTGAGTGCCAGCCCAATCCCATGCGTTACTGCATTGACCAATTCTTCCATGGCCACACTTTGAGAATTCTATGGTGATTGTAAACCCGGTGAGAAGGTGGATCGGGAACCAAAGGCGAGAGCTAAGAGCCAAAAGCGAAAAGCCAAAAGCTATTTCTTAAGCAGGCACCCGGCGACAAACGCCGCGACCGACGCCAGCAGCCACTCGATCCGCCACAGTTGGATGGCCTGCCAGTCGAGTACGGTCCGGACGCTGAAAAACACGCTGACCGCCAGAGCTCCCACCACGCAGAGCAAGCCAACCAGAAAAGCGATGACGGCGGGCGTCGTAAGGCCAAGCCGTTCCCCGAGCGATGCGAGTTCAGCAAACCCCGGAATTTCCAGCGTGCGCCCAGCATTGAAATCGGGTCGGCTGGCGCCGCAAGCATGACAGTAAACTGAGCTGACGATGAACTCGGTTCCACAACGGCAGGTTGCGCTTCGCTCTGGGCTTGAAACAGCCACGGACGCTGCCATGGGCGGCCTCCAAAATTCGTGCCGGGTCTGATCGGCCGCTTCTGCCATAAGGAACTCCTCTTCTCCTGTTTCGGATCGCAAGCGAATCACCAAAGGAAGCTATTGCAAAGACGACGGTTACGAGCAGGCCAAGGGGGAGGGCGGCCACTCTAGAGGGCAAGAATTACGCGATCCAAGCCCGAACTTTCCCATTGTGCATGACTTGGCTGCGTTGCGGACGTACCCCGCTTGGTTCCCGTGGCGGACAGCTATGTCCCGGCCTTGCCCAAACGGATCCTCGCGGAAAGCTCCAATCAGTTAAACTAGACGAGCTTGGTCTCCTTCATCTCCCGGCTTCGACCTGCCTTGACCGCCGTCATCCTGCTGGCTCTTGTCCAGGCTTGTCTGGCAGCGGACGCCTCGGTTTCCACCCCTCTTCGTCCCCCCGACCCGCTGAACCAGGCCGCCTTCGAGCACTACTACAACCTCGACTATGATGCGGCGATCCAGGATTTCGAGCGGATCATGGCGCGTCATCCGAACGATCCGTTCGCCGTGAATCACCTGCTCTCCGCGATTCAGGTGCGGGAGCTGTATCGCATGGGCGCGATGACGACCGGGGAGTACGCGAACGACAGCTTTATCGGACAAGCGCACCGTCCCGCCGATCCCGCGCAAAAGCAACGCATCAAGCAACTGGTGCAGCAGGCCGAGAAACTGGAAAACGCCGAATTGGCGCTTAATCCAAACAACGCAGATGCGCTCTATGCCCGCGGCGTCACCCGCGGACAGTTTGCGCTTTACACCGCGCTGATTGAGCGCGCCTGGTTTTCCGCCCTCCGCAATGCCGTGGGAGCGCGCCACGATCACGAACGGGTTCTCGAGTTGGATCCCCACTACACCGACGCCAAGCTGGTCGTAGGAGCCCACAACTATGTGATGGGAAGCCTGTCATTTGCAGTCAAGGTGGCAGTCGCGCTGGTGGGCTTGAGCGGAGACAAAGAGAAAGGACTGCAGTATCTGAACGATGCCTACCGCGCCAATGGCGAAACCAGCGTGGATGCCGGAGTTGTGCTCATGGTTTTCCTGCGCCGCGAACATCGCTATGGCGAGGCCTACCAGATTGCCAGCGTCGTCGGCCCGCGCTTTCCGCGCAACTTTCTGCTGCCGTTAGAAGAGGGGAACCTGCTGCGGGTGTCCGGCAAGAGTGCCGAGGCCGAGGAACAGTATCGCCGGGTTTGGCAGAACGGGCGCGAAGGAAAGTACGGCAGCCTGCACTACGAAATCGCGCCGGTGGCACTGGGCGACCTGCTCCGCGGCGAGAAAAAATATCAAGCTGCCGCCGCAGCCTACGAACTGGTCGGCGAGGTTACGGGCGCCGATCCGGAATTGTTGCAGAAAGCGAATCTGGGAGCCGGCGAAATGTATGACCAGCTCCAGAAGCGGGATCTGGCAGTAAAGAAGTACGAAGCAGTAGTGGCCACAAATTCCGGCAATGCCGAAGCCGACAAAGCCCGCAAGAGAATGAAAGACGCCTACCGAGAGTAGGGCCTCTTAGCTGTAGCCAATACCCGACGGCGAAAAGCGAACAGCGAACAGCGAACCGCGGCTCCTGGAACCTTTTCCCCGCACTCGTCGTATCCTATGACAGGGAGAAACAATATGTACTGCAACGCTTGCGGCAAGGTCATCGCTGAGGACGGTCGGTTTTGTTCCTACTGCGGCAATGTGGTGGGGGTTCCGCCCACGCCGAAGAGATTGATGCGTTCACGCACTGACAGAAAGATCGGGGGCGTCTGTGCCGGGCTGGCGGAGTATCTCGATCTAGACACGTCGCTGGTGCGCATCCTCTGGTTTTTCATCACGCTCGCCTGCGGCATCTTTCCCGGCATCGTGGCCTATGTCCTCGGATGGATCATCATTCCCCAGGAGCCGCTACTGTTACCAGTTGCCACGTCGCAACAGCCAGTAACGAGCTAATACCGTGTCCTACGGTGGAGCGACGGGCGTCTCGCCCGTCCACCCGTTCAGCGGCCGGCGGGGACGTCCGGCTTTCCAACGAACTCCTCGTCTCGCTCGACATATAATCTCCTCCCATGGAACACCTGCGCAGCGATGACGCCGATATCTTCTATGAAATTCGCGGGAGTGGCCCGCCCGTCGTTCTTCTCCATCCTTTTCCCAGCAACCACGAATTCTGGCATCCGGTAGCGGCGGCCCTCGAATCGCGCTACCGGCTGATTCTCCCCGATCTGCGCGGGCACGGCGATTCGGAGATTGGCGAAGGCCCCGCCCTCATGCCAAAGCACGCCAGCGACGTTGCCCGCGTGCTCGATGCCGCCGGCATTGGCCAGGCCGCGTTCATCGGATGCTCCATTGGCGGATACATCCTGTTCGAATTCTGGCGCCGCTTTCGTGCGCGGATGACCTCGCTAACCCTCTGCGACACACGTCCTCAGCCCGATAACGCCGAAGCTCGCGCCAATCGCCTGAAAGCCGCGGACACCGTTCTGGAGCAGGGAACTGAGCCCTTCATCGAGGCCATGATTCCGAAACTGATGGGGCGCACGACGGTGGCCACGCGTCCGGATTTAGTCGATGGAGCGCGCGCCATGATGCGCAAAATGTCCGCCGAAGACATCAGCCAGGTGCAGCGCGGCATGGCGGAGCGTCCCGACTCGGTCGCCGACCTGAAGACCATCAACGTGCCCACGCTGATCGTGATCGGAGAAGAAGATGTGCTCTCCACCGTAGCCGACGGCGAACTGATGCGGCAAAACATAGCCGGCAGCCAATTGAAGGTGATCCCGAAAGCGGGGCACTACGCGCCGTGGGAGCGGCCGGAAGCGGTGGGGACAGTGCTGCGCCAGTTTCTGGATGCGGCACCGTTGAAATAAAACACATGGGTGGCCCGCCACCCGCGGACGCATTCGTCCGTCCGGCCAGCAGACGGCATTTCAATCGCCAACCAACTCAATCTCCGCCGAGTCAAGTTGATCCAGCGGACGGCTGCTAATCCGAGCCAGCCACAAACTCAGCAACGAAACTACTCCCAACAGCAAGACGCAGCCGGGCCATCCTCGCCAGCGCCAGAATAAGTCAGTCAGCGTGGCTCCCACGCTTCCTCCCAGATAGTAGAACGCCACGTAGAGCCCGGCGGCCGAGGAGCGGGCGCGCCCGGCGATGGCTCCCGTCTGCACCGTGGCTGCCGCCTGCGCTATGAAGACTCCCGAAGAAAAGATGGCGAGGCCGACGATGACGACCGGCAGCGATTTGACCAGCGTTAGGAGCAGTCCCGCGATCATCATGGCGCAATAAAGAATGGTGGTGTGGCGAAATCCGAAATGATCGAGGAACCGGCCCGATTGCGGAGTGATGACGACTCCGAGCAGATAGACAAAGAAAATGCTGCCCAGTTGCGCCGAGTTCAGACGGAAAGGCGCGGCGGCGAGATAGAAATTCGCGTAGGTAAAACATCCCACCAGCGCGAAGAGCACGGTAGCGCCCATGCCGAAGTTGGCCAGCAGCCGCGGCTTGCGCAGATGTTCCTTGGCATGGTCCAGAACCTGCCGCAGATGTTCGGCCCGCACAAAATTCTTCGCCAGCGGAAGCCAGGCGCGGACCATCACCGCTCCGATCAAGTTGAGGGCGGCGAGCACCAGGAAGGTGGCGCGCCAATGCCAGTGCGTGGCGATGACGCCGGAGATAAAGCGCCCGAGAAATCCGCCGATCACGGTTCCCGTCACATACGAGGACATGGCGCGGCCCACGCCGCGTCCGGCCCATTCCTCATTCACATAGGCGAGCATGATCGCGATAACTCCCGGCACGAAAAGGCCCTGGGCGAAGCGCCAGAAGATCAGCGCGCCGAGGCTGGTGGAAGTCGCCGCCAGGGCGGTGGGAATGGTCAGCAGGAACAGCGCCGGCACAATGACTTTCTTGCGCCCGCGGCGCTCGGCAATCATGCCGATAATGGGGGCGGTGAGCGCGGTGGCAAAAATGGTCGCACTCACGGTGAGACTGACCTCCAGTTCGGAGGCATGAAAAATCTGTCGCAAGAGCGGCAGCAAGGGCTGGGTGCTGTAGACGTTGAGAAACGTGCACACGCCGGCCAGCATGGTCGCGACCGTCGCCTTGTCGAGCTTTTGCAAGAGAAATCGAGCCCCACTCCCAACCTTTCGATGATATGCGAAGTTCTGTGCCGGCTGCGGTCACGCATTGCGACCTACCGGTCACAGCGTGCAGCAAGGTCTCTCTGCTAGAATCTTCGCGACATGATGGAAGCTTTCCTCGTTCCCGAAAAAACCGTGGTCAACGCCAAGGGAGACGGCCCTGGGCTCGACGTGAGCCAATCGGAGGGCCGGGTTTTTCTGCTGACGCTCGCCATCACCAACATCATCGAGCAGGAATCGCTCGACCTCAGCATCTTCGGATCGGGGGATGGCGCAACGTGGGATGCCAAGCCGGTCGTGGCGTTTCCGCAGAAGTTTTATCGCGAGGAAGTTCCGCTGCTGCTCAATTTGACGGCGCGTCCAGAGGTCAAGTTTGTCCGTGCGCATTGGGAAGTAGCGCGGTGGGGGCGCGGGACGGAGACGCCCATGTTCGAATTCCACGTCACGCTGCGGGAAGTCCCGCAGGAAATCCTCGCCGAAGCCGCCGGGCGCGTGCGCCCGTCGTAGACTGGGCTCGCTCGCACCCCTCTATGAATTTGTCATCCCGAACGAAGTGAGGGATCTGCAGTTTCGCCGCAAAAATGCAGATCCCTCACTTCGTTCGGGATGACAAAATCTGCAAGTTGAGAGTTATGCAGCAGGAACGCTCTCAGCGCAGGCTACTATCGTCAGAAATCTCCGTTATATTTATGTTCATGCCTGACGATTCGACGCCTGATGGTTCGAGGGTCATCGTCCATCCTGCGCGCGACGTGCGCGGGGTGGTTCGCATTCCGGGCGACAAATCCATTTCGCACCGTTACGCCATGCTGGCGGCGATTGCGGAGGGCACGAGCCGCTTCCAGAATTTTTCCGCGGCGCGCGATTGCGCCAGCACACTAGATTGCGTGGCCAAACTTGGCTGCGAGTGGAAGCGATTGAAGGACGAACGCGGCGACGATGGAGCGATTGAAGTGTGTGGCGTGGGGCCGCTCCTGGAGGCCCCAACGCAGGTGCTGGATTGCGGGAACTCCGGCTCAACCATGCGCATGTTGAGCGGAATTCTCGCCGGCCAGCCGTTCTCGAGCGAGTTATGCGGAGATGAATCGCTCTCGCGGCGCCCGATGGCGCGCATCATCACGCCGCTTTTCGAGATGGGCGCGAGGATCGAGGCGGCGGAAGGCGGTCGTCCTCCACTAATAATTCACGGCGGCCCGCTGAAGTCAATTCACTACAAACCAGAAGTGGCCAGCGCGCAGGTGAAATCGTGCGTGCTGTTTGCTGGACTCTTCGCCGAAGGTGAGACCGTGGTCGAGGAGCCCATCCGCACGCGCGACCATGGAGAAATTGCGCTCCGGGCGTTTGGCGCGGAAGTCGAGCGGACGGGAAATGCCTCGCGCATTGTGGGCGGACAGCGGTTGCGCGCGATTGAGGCGCATGTGCCCGGCGATCTCTCGAGCGCCGCGTTCTTTCTCTGCGCAGCGGCGTTGTTCCCCGGATCGCAAATCACCTTGCCCGGAATTCTGATGAATCCGACGCGGGCGCGGCTGCTCGATATTCTGATCCAGATGGGATTGAAAATTTCGGTCGCGCATCTGGAAGAACATCAGGGAGAGCTGGTAGGAACGATTGAAGCGCGCGGAACCGCATGGAAGGGAGCCGTAATTGCCGGCGCCGACACGGCTGCGTTGATTGACGAGATCCCAGTGCTGGCGGCGGTTGCGCCGTACTCCGACGGCGGCCTCGAAGTTCGCGACGCCAAAGAATTACGCGTGAAAGAGTCCGACCGTATTGCCGCCGTCGCCGCCAATCTGCGAAAGATGGGCGCGGAAGTCGAAGAGCGTCCCGACGGATTGCGGATTCCCGGCGGCCAGCATCTGCACGGCGCGGAACTGGATTCGTTCGCCGATCACCGCATTGCCATGGCATTCGCCGTGGGCGCGCTGCGAGCGGAAGGCGAGACGACGATTCGCGGTGCGGATGCGGCGGGCGTGTCATATCCGGCGTTCTTTGAGGAATTGGAGACAATCGCTGGTCGATAGTGTGGTTGTTAGTGCGGCTGTTTGCTATGGAAGTTGGGGTTTGCAATCTTCGCTAGCAGTGATAGCATTGACAGCATGGCAACAATAACCATTCGACAACTCGACGAGAAGACCAAAGCCCGGTTGAGAGTCCGCGCTGCCCATCATGGACATTCGATGGAGGAAGAAGCCAGGGAGATTTTGCGCAACGCTTTAACTACTTCTTCGGCGCAAAAGGTCAATCTAGCGGAGGCGATTCACCGGCGCTTTGCGCCGCTGGGCGGCTTTGAACTTAAGTTGCCACGCCGCGACGCGATGCGCAGGCCTGCGGAATTTGGCGAATGATCATTCTCGACACAAACGTGCTTTCCGAGTTCATGAGACCCAAGCCCTCTGCTCGGGTGGCTTCATGGGTTTCGAAACAACCGGCAGCGGAGCTCTTTACCACGTCAATCACCGAGGCAGAAATCTTCTATGGAATTGAGCTACTTACCAATGGCAAACGCCGCGAGGGGTTGCTGGCAGCGGCGGAAGCTATGTTTGCCCAGGATTTGGCGGACCGTGTTTTCGGATTTGAGGGCGACGCCGCGCGCGTTTTTTCTAGGATTGCCGCTAACCGCCGTGCCCTCGGCAAACCCATCAGCCACGCGGATGCGCAGATCGCGGCCATCGCCCAAGTGCGTGGTGCCAAGCTCGCAACGCGCAATGTTGCGGACTTCGAGGACTGTGGTCTTGATGTCGTTGACCCCTGGAATAATTCGTGAATTGGAAACAGTCGCCCGTCGATAAGTCGTTGGTCGTTAGCGATGTTTGCCAACGACTAACGACTAGCGACCAACGACACTTATCGGAGAAGTCCTGTGTTGAATGACAAGCCCCAATCTCCCGACGATCGCCTGCAGCAGGAATTCAACCGTTGGGCCGATAACGGTGAAGGCGCGAAGATGGAGCGCCATCACCTCGACATCACCGAGAAGACGATGCGCCGCATGGATCTGCGTCCGGGTGGGCGTATTCTCGATCTCGGCTGCGGATCGGGGTGGGCGACCCGACTGCTGGCGCGCATGGTGGGCGAGGGGCCACAGGGATTTGGGCAGGTGGTAGGCGTCGATATTTCCGATGAGATGGTGCGGCAGGCGCGGGCTGCTTCGAAGGAATTTGACAACGTGATGTTTGTTGTCGGATCGGCGGCGCAGATTCCCTGGGAAGAAAACTTCTTCGACAAAGTGCTTTCCGTGGAATCGTTTTATTACTATCCCGATCAGGAACGCGCGCTGGCCGAGCTGTTTCGCGTCATGGCGCCGCATGGGCGGCTGTTCATTCTGATCAATCTCTATAAAGATAATCCGTACTCGCTGCAATGGGTGCCGAAGTTGAAAGTGCCGGTGCAGGTCCGTTCAGCGGCGGAGTACGTCGATTTGCTGAAGAAGCACGCGTTCGAAAATGTCGAGTACGCACAGATTCCCGACGACACGCCCACGCCCGACGGCTACCAGACTACTTCGTTCCACAGTCTCGACGATATGAAAGCATTCAAGCGGATTGGCGCGCTGCTGCTGATGGCATCGAAGCCGGATGTGCGGAATCCGGCGCCGGGGTACACGATCTATTAGCGGCGCACTTTCCTTTTGGAACAAATGGCAGCTGTCGGTGTCTGAATAAGCAGGGCGTCCGAACCTGAAAGTTCTGAGCACCGGTGGAGGGGTTTCATGCGAGGGCACCTTCTGCGCACGGTCATAGTCCTCAGTCTACTTATCGTAACTGCGCTGCTCGCAGCGAACCGATACCCCGATCAGCTGTACCACTCTTGGGAGTGGGCAAGGGGGTGGGGAACGATCCTGACGACTCGGAACAACTACGGATTCCTCGCAGCGAAGAACCCAAACCTCAGGTTTGTCGGTGATGTACTAGCTCCACCGTTTATGCCGCGGAAATCAAGCGCACCGCCGCAGCTCTACACCGACGTGGACGGTTACGAAGTATTCGAAGCGTGGCTTGGGAAGATGGGGCTGCCGCGACCAGTGATGATCAACAAGGAATCATCGGAATCTGTTGAATCAAATCGCTGCCTGCCACCGGAAGTACGGCAAAGACTAGCAGGCGCAGTAATCGACTTTGCAGCCAACAATACGGGAAACTGGCGGTTTGAGTTTGGGCGTATGAAGGGCCATCAACTCGGCATCACACAGGAACGAAGCCGGTCTCGCTCAGAGGTTTCTTTTTCTGCAGTCGGGTTCAATCAGGATAGAACCCTTGCAGTGTTGTACGCCACATACTCCTGTGGAGGACGCTGCGGTCGCGGCACCTACTACGTATTGGAAAAACACAATGGTCAGTGGGACGCCGTGAGCTCGATCGAACGCTGCGGCTGGATTTCATAGCTGTCACGAGCCCTCCGGATGGGCCCGGACCTTTCGCATCCTACCTCAGATTTCATCGTCGTTCTTGTCATCTTCGCCATCGCCGTTGCGCTCACGCTCAAGGTTTTGCACCGGGCTCAGCGGACGATTATCGCTGGCGTGGCGAATCTCAATCTCGCCGTTCACATTGGAGAGCTTTACCAGCGTTCCGCCGCCGCCCAGTTGGCCGTGCAAACTATGGCCCACAAACTGGTGGCGTGTCACTGGCAAGCCGAATTCGTCAGAGATATTTCCTGAGACGGTGCTGGCTTTGAGTTCCGCTTTCGCGTCCGAGGGCAAGGTCACGCGCAGCCTGCCGTTCACCGACGACAGTTTCAGCTCCGACGAGGGCAGTTGATCCACGCTGGCATCGAGCTCGCCGTTGACCGTGTTCAGCTCCACCGGGCCTTGCAGGTTGTGCGCCTGAATCCGGCCGTTGACACAGGAAGCGTGGACTTCTCCCGCCACATCCTGCACATCGAGCCGCCCGTTGACCAGTTTGATCTCATCGAGCCGCGCCTGCCGCGGCACGGTGATCGTGTACTCCACGCTGGCCGGGTTGCCATGCTCGTCGTCGTTATGGAAATTGAAACTGTGATCGTGGCCCGGATACTCAGTGCGGATCGCGATTTCGTTCTGCTCGGCGCGAATCTCGATCTTGGCTTCATCGAGACGCTCCTTGCTCCAGGCGCTCTTCACCGCATCCACTTTGACTTCATCGCGGTCCCAGCCCGTGATATGGACCGGCCCATTGATATTCGCGATTTCAACGCGGCCCTGAGCGGAAAGCGGATAGACCTTGTGAAACTCCTCGGTCAGCCTGCCCTGCCCGTCCGAACCGGCAGCGCTGGAGATGAGGAAAATCGCCGCTATCGCGGCTACGACGACCGCCTCCACGATTGCCAGTCTGCGGAACTGTGCCTGCGTCATAATGCCTCCGTGGCGTTTAGACGCGACAGCGGAGGTTTGGTTAGTGGCGGGACTTAACCACCTTGCGGATCGACGCTAGCCTGTCTGCTAGACTGCCTTGTCGATCAGATTGTGACCGGTATCACGCCCCGGTGCAGGGTGAGGATGTATTCTTGTAGGGATCGAGCAGAGAACGAGGCCCCATGAGCTGGCTCCAGAACAAATTCGAAAAGAATTTCATGATCTCGACCGTGGACTACGTCTTCAACTGGGCGCGCAAGTCGGCGCTCTGGCCCATGACGTTTGGGCTGGCGTGCTGCGCCATCGAGATGATCGCGTCTTCCACAGCGCGCTTCGATATCGCCCGCTTTGGCTCGGAGGTGTTTCGCCCCAGCCCGCGGCAGTCGGATCTGATGATCGTCTCCGGCACGGTCACGCTGAAGATGGCGCCGGTGGTGAAAAGAATCTACGACCAGATGCCCGAGCCGAAGTGGGTGATTTCGATGGGCGCGTGCTCGTCGGTCGGCGGCCCGTTCAACACCTACGCCGTGTTGCAGGGCGTGGACCGCATCGTGCCGGTCGATGTCTATGTGATCGGCTGCCCGCCGCGTCCGGAGAATTTGTTTTACGCGCTGCTCAAGCTGCAGGACAAGATTGACACCATGACCTTGGCCAAGCGCCCCACCGAAGTGCGGCTGGAGTCGCACATGATGGACGATTTCAAGCGCCAGGTGATGATCGCGCAGACCATGCAGCCGAAATAGCTGTCAGCCGTCAGCTATCAGCCGTCAGCTAAACCAATCCTATATACTCTTGTCATCCTGAGCGCCGCCTGAGCCGCGCTTGCGCGGTGAGGGCAAGTCGAAGGACCCCTACGTTCAGCATGACCTTCCGTGAGCGGACATGCCTTTCATCAAGCTCGCCTCTGAATCCGACCTCCCTGCAGTCAACGAGGCCAAAGAATTCCCCTGCGGCAACAAGACCATCTGCGTCGCCAACGTGAACGGCGAGATCAGCGCCATGGATAACATCTGCCTGCATCGCGGAGGCCCGCTCGGCCAGGGCGTGATCTCAGGCGGAAAAGTCGTCTGCCCATGGCATGGCTGGGAGTGGGATCCGAAGACGGGCGAGGCCGGTCCGCCGGGAGCGAAGATTGCGGTGTATCCGGTAAGGATCGAGGGCGGGGATGTGCTGATCGAAATCTAGTCCGGTCACGTAGCCCCGGACGCATTCGTCCGGGGCACCGAGCGAAAGCATCAGAGAACGCAGCCGGTTCTTGCCGTCCGACTTCGGCCAGCAACTGTTTGGCAACAAAATAATCACAGCGTAGCAACTACCGGGCTTTGCCCGGCGGGGCGGACGAATGCGTCCGCCCCTACGCGAGCAATTTTACGAAATGCTCCGCCTGCCCATCAAATCCCGGAAACACCGTCTTCAAATCCTTATTCCCCAGATAGCGCGACACGACTTCGCTGAGCACCAGCCTGAAGTCCGTGGTCACGGCCAAATCGCGGCCTTCATACAACTGCGCTTGGTCGAGCCCCGGCCAACGGCCATAGACTTTGCCGCCCTTCACCGGACCGCCAAGTACGAACATTACGTTGGCGTGGCCGTGGTCGGTGCCGCGGTTTCCATTTTCTCGTGCTGTCCGGCCGAATTCTGACATGGTGACGACCACCGTGTCTTCTCCGAGATCGCCGAGATCGGTCCAGAAGGCGGCGATCGATTGCGAAAAGTCGCCGAGCACGTTGGCGATCTGGCCTTGCGTGCTGCCTTCATTGACGTGGTGGTCCCAGCCTCCGATATCGGCGAAGGCCACTTGCACGCCGAGATTCGCCTTGATCAGTTGCGCCAGTTGCTTCAGGCTGTCGCCGAAGTGTCCCTTGGGATAGTTCGCATTGGGCGCCGCCGTGTAGTGCGCGGGATCGACGGCCTTCAGCGTCTTGACCGCGTCGAAGGTTTCCTGGCCGGTGCCGTGCAACACGGAGTCGACCGAGTGATCGTACATGGCTTCGAAAGTGTTCGACATCGGTGCCGCGTTGGGATTTTTTCCGCCGACGGAGAAATCGTTGAGGTTGTTGACCGCGATCGCCGGCTCTTTGCCGGAGAGAATGCGCGGCAGCGATGGCCCCAGCGCAATGGCGCGGAAGGCCGACTTGTCGGGCGCGGATTTATCGGCGGCGGATTTTCCGGCAGCTGATTTTCCAGCAGGAAACTCGCGCAAGGCGCGATTCAGCCAGCCGTCGTCCGTGACCTTTACGCCCGGCGTTCCCGATTCCATGAAGTCCTGCGCATCGAAGTGCGAGCGCGTCGGATCGGGACTTCCGGCGGCGTGCACGATGGCGAGATGTTTCTGTTTCCAGAGCGGCTGAAAAGACGCCATCGCCGGATGCAATCCAAAAAAGCCGTCGAGATCAAGCACGGATTTCTGAGGGATGTTGATGGTCGGCCGCATGGCGTAGTAACTCGGCTCGCCGTGAGGCACAACGATGTTGAGTCCGTCCGCCGCGCCGCGCTGGAAAATCACGACGAGTCGTTTGGTGCGCATTCCGGGGTCAATCGCGCCCAAAGCCGCGCGCGTAAGAAAGCTCGGCAGCGCCGCCGTGCCGACCACAACCAGCGCTCCGTTGCGAAGAAAAATGCGTCGAGTGATGGACATGTAGAACCTCTGCTTCGAGCTACGCGCTACGCGCTGCAAGTGAACGGTTGCTCGTAGCTCGCGGCTCGTAGCTCGCAGCTATCTCCTCTGAAACTCCGGCGACCCCAGAATCAATCCCGTAATCGCGGCCACGTTTGGTGGACGCTTCGGATCATCCAATCGCCGCTGACTGATCTTCGGGTCGTCCAATTGCTTGCTGATGGTATCGTGCGTTTGTTTGGAAATATCGCCTGCCAGCAGCGAATTTTCCAGGTTCGCCAGCGCCTGCTGCGCGTCGTTCGTTACTTCTGAAGCGCCATCCCCGGCCGTTCCCGCTGCCAAGTTGACGGAATCGACTCTGACTCCCCGTATCTTTCCTGCCGCCAGTCCCAGCGCGAAATTCATGCGTGCCAAAAGCGCCGAGGAGTTCACCCAAACGTCGGCTTTCATCGAATAGCCCGTCGGCGGCATCATGCCATACGGCATCATGCCCATGTTGTTGAGCGTGCCGACCAGTGCGCGGGCGCCCTCGACTTCGGCGCCGCTGGCGCGCACGGCGGAGACCACGAATTCCAGGGGCGTTTTCACTTTCGCGCGGTAGGCCTCCGGCGACCAGAACTCGGGCGACTTGAACATGGTGCGCATCACCTCGCGAATGTCGCCGTCTTTCTTCAGGAAGGTTTTGGTCATGCGATCGACCAGCGCGCCCGGAGGATCGTCGGAAACAAAGCGCATCGCCAGTTTTTGCGAAATGAAGTGCGCCGTCTTGGGATTGTGCGCCAGCAGGTGCAGTACTTCCAGCCCTTCCTTCTCGCCGCTTTCCTTGACGCGATGTCCGAGGATCATCTTGTCGCCGGGCTCATGCATGCGCGGCTCGAAGCGGAAGTCTCCGCCTTTTCTCGGCTGCTCCAGCGTCCATCCGGTGAACACCTTGGCCACTTCGGTCACATCTTTCTGCGAGTAGCCGCCGTTGACGCTAAGCGTGTGCAGTTCCATCAGTTCGCGGCCGTAGTTCTCGTTCAGGCCGCTGGCTTGCCTGCCTTTGCCCGGTGGACGTTTAGTCGGAGGGGAACCATAGCGGCGCGGGTGCGGTGGAATTCCGAGAGCGATTTCCGAGTTCGGTCCGACGCTCAGCCAGTTGTCAAGATAGAACAGCATTGCCGGGCTCTTCGCGGTCGCCACCAGCAGGTCTTCGAATTTCCCCAGCACGTGCGGGCGGATGGCGTCACGCTCGTAGCTCGTGAGCAGATAACGGTCGGCGCCCTTGTTGATGAACACGTTGAAGTGGTTAAACCAGAAGTCGGTCATCACTTCGTCGAGCTGCCGTTCGCTGTAGATCGCGCGCAGCAGCTTGGCCTGCATCAACTCGTCGACCACCACCTGCTCGGGGTTGTTGAGCGCCATTACCGTTTCTTTCTGTTGCGGGCTCATTCCCTCCATCAATGCGTCTGCCCTGGCGCCTTTGGCGGTGGTGGCGAGTGCCCGCCGATCTTCGGGCGACATTTGCAGAATTTGTTTCATGCGCTCGTCGGGCGGCAGATCGAGAAGGTCCTGCGTTTTGAGATTCGCGAGCTGGAGTTCTTCGCGGCGTCGCATCGGGTCGGAGCCGGCAGGTTGGGCGCTGTCGGCGAAGACGGGGCAAGCCCCGTCTTTGCAGGTGGTTTCGGTGCCGGAAGCATTCTGCGCGTCGCTGCTCGCCGCATTGCTCTTGGCCGCATCTTCTTTCCGTTCCTGCTTGTCCTCGTAGCGCTGGAGTTGCGCCCCGTAAACCGCCCGCTTCGTGGGATCGCGCGGCAGCGAGGCTTTCCCATCGGCAATCTGCTTGATCAACTGGTTGGGAGGAAAATTCTCGACGATCTCTTTCGTGTCCATGCGCAGCGTACGGAACGGATCGAGCCTCGCCTCAGCCGCCGAGTCATCAATCTTATCGGGATGGAGTTGGAGTTCGATCCACTTATCAACGCCCATCTGCCAGACCCGCTCCACGTCGCCGGGCCGCGGACCGAATGTCAGCCGGTTCAGGGCGTGGACGGCGCGCTTCCGGTCGTCCATACGCATCGGCATCGCCCCGGCGGTTTTGTCCTTCCTTCGGCCGAGTGCGAACTGAGTCGTGAGCCCCGCCGCCACAAGCAAGGCAGCTGCCACCAGCAAGCGGCGTCTGCGCACAGGCATTCCCATCCTGATTGGCCTCATTAGGATTGAACCCGGACCCCAGGAAAAGTTGCTGCAAGGTTGGAACTCAAGTAGGTTTCAAAGTTTCATGGTTTCAAGGTAAAGCCGCAGTTTATGACTCCGAAACTTTGAAACCTGGTGGTTCAGCCTTTCAATTGCGCCACGTAGGCTTTTCCGGCTTGCGACTTGCGGGCGGTGCTGTCGACGAATTTAAGGAATTCCCGGAGGTGTTCTTTTTCCGACAGTTCCGCTTCGGAGAATTTCACCCGAACACCAAACGACGGCGCGCTGCGCGTCGCGACTCCGCTGATGATGACGCCTTTCACCCAGATCTTGCCGCTGGCCACCCACAACCCGATCTCCAGGGCCTTGCCTGCGGGCACGGCGCCGGCGGTCTCGACCATGCATCCGCCGCGGCCCACATTCGCCAAATTGCCCCACACCGGCTCTTCTATGCCCTCAATGTGTATTTCCACTGCAACGTAGCATTTGATCCGGTGAAAACGGCGGCGATCCGATTCCAATAGCGGAGTGAATAAGTCCGGTTCGAAGGGAGGCGTTTCATTCACCGGTTCGGGATGAGGTAGTACGGCAGGTGGCGCCGGCACGGCGGCCACGGCTACGTTTGTCTGAGTTCCGCGGGCCTTGACGGCAGCGTCTTTAATTTCGCGCATTGCCCGCAGCAACGCCGCTTCGCGCTGTTCCGGAGGAACCTCGCGATAGGTCTGGAGCAGCTTCCCGAGATGGCTGACCAGGTCGGGATCTGTGAGCAGGCGCGTCCAGTCCGATCCTTTTGGCGACGGTTTCGTGGCTTCGCTCATACGCACGACTCCCCTCACGCAGTTTTTTGTCCACGGGGAAGTGCTCGACTCACTCCCTAGATTGAACGTTAAGTGCAGGTTACACAAGATGACCAAGGTCACATACCCGTAAGCTGTCCCCGCGATTGCGAAAAGCGGAATCGCTTCGCGCGAGCGCCCCCCTCCAGTTGAGCCATTCGTCGAAGTTGCAGGCAATCTGCTGGCGGAACGGCACGCGAAATCGGTAGGATGGTTTGGTAGCGGGAGCGCACCTGCAAACCGGTGTGGGTCCGCGTTCCATGCTCCATCGCGTGGCGGTTCAACAATTTCCGTCGGATCTCCACCAAGAAGCGTCGAAAAGACTTATGATTTTTATTCGTAAGGAGAGAATCCAGGTTCCATGTCTTCTGCAGACCGTCTCAACCGCCAATTACAGTGCCACTGCGCATTGCTCTTGCGGATCATCTTTCTGATTGCATCAATCGCCATCTTTCAAGTGGCGCTATGCGCCCAGAGTTCAATTCCGGCTGCCGTGCAGGTTCCAACCTCGGCGCAGAATCCAGTGTTTGGCAGTGTGCCGGACGCCAAGCCCACCCCCGGAGTTCTGCCGCTAACCTTCAGCGACGCCATCGAGCGGGCTTTGCGCCAGAACCTGGCTGGTCTTCTATCGGAGTACAACACCATCGAGGCGCGGGGACAGAAGTGGCAGCAACTCAGCGCCCTGCTTCCGAACGTCAACGGGGATGTCCAGGAGGTCAGACAGAAGTTGAGCACGGAATCGGAAGGCTTTACCGCCAAGCTGCTTCCTGGTATTCCTCCCATCATCGGTCCCTACTCCTTTTTTGACGTGCGCGCCTCGGCCACGCAACGGGTCTTCGACTGGCAGGCAATCCAGAGATACCGTTCTTCCGTGATCGGCGAAAGCGTAGCTAAGTTCAATCTGAAAGATGCACGTGACCTGGTCGTGCTCGCGACCGGCAACGCCTATCTGCAGGCGATTGCCGGGGTGGCACGTGTGGAAACCGCACAAGCGCAGGTGGAGTCGGCGCGCGCGCTCTACCAGAAGGCGGTTGCGCAACAACAGGCCGGCGTGGCTCCGGCCATCGACACACTACGGGCGCAGGTTGAATACCAGGCCCGTCAACAACAGCTGATCGTGGCCACGAATGACTTCGCCAAGCAGAAGATCTCGCTAGCACGCGTGATTGGACTCGCGTCTGGCCAGGAATTCGAATTGGCCGATAAAGCTCCCTATGAGGCTTTCCCCGTCCCCGATCTGGAAACCAGTTTGCAGCGCGCGTACTCTCTGCGCTCCGATTACAAAGCGGCGCGCGATCGTCTGGTTGCCGCGCAACTGGAGCGCAGCGCCGCCACTGCCGGATATTTTCCCACCATCGATATGGCGGTAAACTTTGGCGAGATCGGAGCGGCTCCCGGCGATGTGCTTCCTACGTACGCGGTCGTCGGCACGCTGAACATTCCGATCTTCCAGGGTGGCAGGGTTCATGGAGATGTGCTGAAGGCCGAAGCCAGCTTGCGACAGGCGGAGGCGCAGATGGCGGACGTCCGCGCTCAGATCGATCAAGATATCCGCAACGCCCTGCTCGACCTCAAGTCGTCCAGCGATCAGGTGGAAGTCGCCCAGAGTTCGGTGAATCTTGCCGAGCAGGCGCTCACCCAATCGCAGGACCGTTTCTCCGCCGGGGTCACCGACAACCTGGAAGTGGTTCAGGCGCAGGAGGCGGTGGCGGCTGCGCACGAGAGTTTGATCTCGAGCCTTTATCTTAATAATTTCGCCAAAGTTTCCTTTGCCCGAGCCCTGGGGCGCGCCGAAGAGGGCGTCCGCGAATACTTGAAAGGGAAGTAACCAATGGTGGAACCGACCAGCAGCGTTGTAGCCGAGCCCAAACCGCAACCGGAGGCGCCGGCGCCGCAGCCGCAGTCTCCGGCTGACAGCGAAGCCCTCTATCAGAGGCGGCCGGCGTTTTTGAACCATCCGCACACGAGGGTTGGATTCATTCTCGCCGGCCTCGTGATTCTGATTGCTGTTTTCTTTTTGTGGCGCTACTTCGCCAGCTACGAATCCACTGACGACGCGCAGGTCGACGGCCACGTCAACTCCGTGAGCGCGCGCGTCGGCGGCCATGTAATCAAGCTCAACGTGCAAGACAACCAATACGTGGAAAAAGGCACGGTGCTGGTGGAGATCGACCCTGCCGACTACGAAGTCGCCGTCGCCCAGGCGCGCGCCATATACGCCGACGCCCAGGCCCAGGCCGCAGCCGCCGGCATTAACGTCCCCATCACCAACGTGAGCACGTCGAGCCAGGTGAGCGGCGCCCAGGCCGGCGTCTCCATGGCGAAGGCTGGAATCGCAGCTGCCCGCCAGCAACTGGAAGCGGCCAGGTCGCAGGTCGTGGAAGCGGAAGCGAACAACACCAAAGCGCAGAATGATCTTGTCCGCTACAAGCAGCTGATCGACAAGCAGGAAATTTCACAACAGCAGTACGATCAAGCCGTCGCCGGCGCCCAGGCTGCCGCCGCAACCGTGCAAGCGGCGCGCGCCCGCGCCGACGCTTTTGCGTCCCAGATTGAACAAGCGCAGAGCAGACTGCAACAGGCCGGCGCCGATCTGCGCACCGCTGACACCGCGCCGCAAACCATGCGTGTCACGCGCGCCCGCGCCCTTTCCGCCGAAGCCAATGCCGATCGCAGAAAGGCCGAATTGGATCAGGCGGAACTGAATCTCCAGTACACCAAAGTGATTGCGCCGGTCAGTGGAGCCGTCAGTAATCGCACGGTGGAGGTTGGTCAAAACGTGCAGCCCGGCCAGGAGATGATGAAGGTCATCCCGCTCGAGGAGGGGGATCTCTGGGTCACGGCGAACTTCAAGGAGACGCAGCTCGCGAAGATGAAGCCCGGTTTGCCGGCTGAGATTGCGGTGGATGCGACCGGGAAGACCTACAAGGGGCGTGTCGATTCCATCGCCGGCGCCAGCGGCGCGCGCTTCAGCCTGCTGCCTCCCGAGAACGCCACCGGCAACTACGTCAAAGTGGTGCAGCGTGTTCCGGTGAAGATCGTGTTCGACAAAGACGAGACCAAGGGACACGAGCTCCGCCCCGGAATGTCTGTGGTGCCGAAGGTCTGGACCAAATAGCTACGAGCCACGAGCCACGACCTTCGACCACCGGATGTATGTTCGCTCGCAGCCCGTGGCTCGAAGCTCGAAGCGGAGGTTGCGATAAAGAATGGGCACTGCCGCCATCACCATGAATGACGCCGCCGAATGGCGTTCCCCGGTCAATCCGTGGGTCATCGCTCTCGTGGTGACGCTGGCCACGTTCATGGAGGTGCTGGACACCAGCATCGCCAATGTGGCGCTGCCCCATGTTGCCGGCAGTCTTTCGGCGGGTCAGGACGAGAGCACGTGGATATTGACGTCCTACCTCGTGTCGAATGCCATCGTGCTGCCGCTGAGCGGCTGGCTCTCTTCGATCCTCGGCCGCAAGCGTTTTTACATGGGCTGTGTCGTCGTGTTCACGATCAGTTCGTTTTTGTGCGGACTGGCGCCCAATCTCGGCATGTTGATCGTCTTCCGCATTCTTCAGGGTGCGGGCGGCGGAGGTTTGCAACCGAGTTCACAGGCCATCCTCGTCGATACCTTTCCTCCCGCCAAACGCGGCATGGCATTCGCCGTCTACGGCATCGCGGTGGTGGTGGCTCCGGCCATCGGTCCTACGCTCGGAGGCTGGCTCACCGACGATTTCAGCTGGCGCTGGATTTTCTTCATCAATATTCCAGTCGGCATTCTTTCGCTGGTGTTGACGCAACGGCTCATCCAGGATCCTCCCTACTTCAGGCGCCGCAAGCTGAGCGAAACCCGCATCGACTACATCGGACTCGGCTTGATCGCGCTCGGCCTCGGAACGCTGCAGGTGGTCCTCGACAAAGGACAACGTGAAGACTGGTTCGAGTCGCACTTCATCGTAGGGCTGAGCGTTGTCTCCGCCATATCGCTGATCTTCGTCATTTTCTGGGAGTGGTACCAGAAGGATCCCATCGTCGACCTGCATTTATTTCGCGAGCGCAGCTTCGCCACCTCCAACTTTCTGATGTACATGCTGGGATTTGTTCTGCTCGGCAGCACCTTGCTCTTGCCGCTGTTCATGCAGACGATGTTGGGCTACACTGCCGAACGCTCCGGGTTGGCACTCATGCCGGGCGGTTTTGCCATCATGCTGATGATGCCGATTGTTGGATTTATGCTTTCGCGCTACAGCCCGCGCTGGATGCTGCTTTTTGGTTTGCCCATGCTCTCGTTTTCGCTATTCCATATGACGACCTTCGACCTGAGCGTGGATTTCCATACCATGATCATGGCGCGCGTCTACCAGGCGGTCGGACTGTCTTGTCTGTTCATGCCGATTAACATCGCCGCCTATGCCTCTCTGCCACGCGAGAAGAACAATGCCGCTTCCGGCTTGATGAACCTCGCCAGAAATATTGGCGGCAGCTTCGGGATTTCTTTTGTCACCACCGGCCTGTCTCGCCGCGCCCAGTTTCACCAGGTGCGGCTGGCGGAGAAACTGAACGCCGCTAATCCGCAGTTTCAGTCGGCGCTGCACGGGATGACGAATGCTTTCGCGAGCGGCGGCGCTGGGCCTGGCTCCGGAGGCGGCTCGGCGCAGCAGCATGCCTATGCGTTGATGCAGGCGAATGTGGTCCAGCAGTCGACCATGCTGGCCTACATCGATAATTTCTGGGTGCTCGGGGTCGTGATCCTTTGCATGATCCCGTTTGCGTTCTTGATCAAGAACGCGAAGCCCGCAGGCGAGATCGTGGCTCACTGACGGACCAGACATTCACATCGTCGGAGAAGGCCTTATGCGGATTGCTATGAGAGCGCTGCTTTGGGCGCTGGGTGTTACAGCGTTGACGGCAATAACACTAGGGCCACCCTGGTTGCTTTGGGAGACTCGTAGTGCTGCAATTCCCGGCGTCTATCATGCAGATGGAATTTGGGGCAAATCGACTCTAATCCTGAGAGCAGATCACACCTTTACGCAAGAGGTGCAGTTTACGGAATATGACAAACCTTCAGTCGCTCCGTATCCAAGGCATGTGACCCTTCATAAAACCATCTCTGGGCGATGGGAGGAATACGGCCGCTCTCTCTTCGATCAGAACATTGGCATCGAACCATTCATTTCTCTCTTCCGGGGTGATCAGGGTACGACGTACGATGAAAAGATTCCAGTATCATTTGGTCCAGTCGCATTGATAGGACTGGGAATAGAAATCGATATATCAAGGGGCATAGTCTACCGGAAGTAGTACGGGGGATGAATTGGAACAGGCCTAGCGAGTCGCTGCTGTGGCATCACATGCTGCCTTAGATGGAAACGCGAGAACCTAGGGCGCGACCCTAGAACCTGGCTAGGAATCAAGTGGATTGTCTCAGAAGCAGATAAGTGAAAGCGACGTGGATCATGGCTTCCGCCAAGGAGGTTCGCAATGTTTCGCATCGTTACTCTGGAACGGGAATTTGGCAGCGGCGGCGGAGCCATTGCCGTCAAACTAGCCCGCCGGCTGGGCTGGACGCTCTGGGACCACCAACTGACCAGCCAGATCGCCCAGCGCGCTCAGGTGACCGAATCGGCCGTGGCCTCGTGCGATGAGCGCGTCGACAGCCGCCTCTACCGCTTAGCCAAAGCTTTCTGGCGGGGCAGTTACGAACGCGGCATTTCTCTGGATGCCTCGCACGCATTTGATGCCGATCGCATGATGGCCATGGTGGGAGAGATCATGCGCACGATTGCGGCGGAAGGCGATGCGGTGATTGTCGGCCGTGGCGCTCCATTTTTCCTGCGCGAGCGCGAGGACACTCTCCGCGTCTTCACCTATGCTCCGCACGACGAAAAGATTCGCCGCCTGGTGGCAGCCGGCAAGCGCCGCGAAGAGGCCGAAGACCTGGTGGAGAACGTGGACAAGGAGCGGAGTGCCTACATCAAACACTACTTCAATGCGGAATGGCCGACGCGCTCCCTTTATCACCTGATGATCAACACTGTGGTTGGAGACGAGAACGTAATCGCAATGATTATGAGCGGCATGGAGATGCATGCAGTTCATCGCCCCGAGGCCGCGCTGCGCGGCGTCCGCTGAAATTGAGTGCGTTCATAAATCCACGGCTGTCAACTTGAGCAACGCGAACGACCGATAGGACTTGAACTCGCGAAGCGCGACATCCTTCAATTTCCTCAGGATGAACCAAATTCAGACCAGGAATTCACGGGAAAGTTCGCTAGTTGGATTTCTTCTTTCCAAAAAGGCCGCTCAAGGGATTGTTTCTCTCCCCGGGCACCAGGCCTTTGAGTTTCTGGTCAACCATTCCTTTCACATCCGGCGCGAAGGTTGGGTTGGCGGTAGTGCCTCCGATACTCACCGGAATTCCGCCCGCACCGAGGCCGGCGACTTTTGTGAGACCGGCGCCGACACCGGCAAGGTTGGCCAGCATCTTGAAGTCGAGTGCCTTGCTGGGGCTAATGGTGCCCGCGCCGGTGACGGTTCCAAGCGATGGGATCACCAGGTTGATGTGGTCGAGGCGTGTGCCATCGGGCGCATACCGCACATCGGAACTCAGGTTCTCGATGGTAGTGTCATTGCCCGTTTGCTTGCCGGTCAGGGCGGAGATGCCCGAGAGCTTCGATCCCAGGTTGAAATCGGCGAGCGCCGCATTACTCATCTTTACCCAGCCGGTCGAGACCAGTTTGTTAAGCGGACCGGCCGAGTCGATTTCGATTGATAACGTTCCCCCCTTGAGTTTCGAACCCGTCGGAAGAACAACGCCCAGTGCCGGAAGCAAGGTCTCGAGGTCGTCAACCGGCATGGCTTGTCCGCGCAGCTTCGTTTGGATCGACGTGGTCTCGCCGTGCATATCGTAAGTTCCGGTCAGGTTGGCCAGCGCCTTGCCGATTGCGACGTCACCCTGCATTAGCTTTCCAGACTCACTTTTCAAGTCGTGCTGAAGGGAGAAGACCACGTGGACGGGCACTCCCGCGGGAGAGCCCTGCGGAACCAGTTTTAGTGACGTGGCCTTCAAGGTACCGCTGGCCTGTGCGATGTGGCCGTCGGAATTGAGCTTGCCCGCGAAATCAGCCGAACCCGTGATACCCAGTTCCGGATCAACCAGCGCCGACTGGGTGAGATCGAGTTTCTTGAGAGTCACCATGGCTTGCACCGGAGTCAACGAAGTGTCGGCCGAATCGATCGGACCAGCGGTGCCGTCGATCTTCAAGCTGCCTCCGCCGGGGAGGCGGATGGAAACGACTACGGGAAACGCGCTGGTAAAAGAAAAATTGTGCACGGCCACGTTGACCTGGTCGTACACGACGGGGTTGCGTTTCCCGGTGGTGGATCCAAGCGTGATGGTCCCGTCGGTCAGGTCGAGTTGGGCCACGTTGACGTTCGCCGGTGTGCCGGACTTCTTGTCACTCGCTTTCGCTGGTTGCGCTGCCTGATTTCCGAGCGAGGAGAAGTTCCAGACTCCATCGCGGTCGCGCAGCAGAATGATTTCCGGACGGGCGATGACAATTTTTGTGATGTTAAGTCGTTTGCTGAAGATCAGCGGTATCAGTTCAACGCCCACTCGAAGCGTTTTCGCCTGGATAAACGGCGCGTTACTGAACTTGGGATCGTCCGCTATAGAGAGTTGGTCAGCTTGCACGCTGCCGGAAAAGATGCCCAGGCTTAAATTGCCGACTTTCACCGGTCGGCCCAGAGCCGAGCTGAGGTTCGATTCGATCTGGGGACGGAAACTGTTGACGTTTACCAGCAACGGAAGCACGATCGCGATCACAATCAATAGAACGACGACAATGCCGGCAACTTTGACAACGGGCTTCACTGCGAGACCTCCTCACGATCACGAAAGCGTGATCCAAACAGCGGGCGAAGTGAATCGGGAACGGGGACAAGCCATCAAAGTGGACAGTCTACCAAAATTGAGCGAAGGCTTCCCCTTGGACGCCGCCGTTATAAGATAGGCGAACGGCATGGAGATCATTCCCCAAGTGGCAGCTTCCGATTCGTATCCCCCGGTGCAGGAGGAAGTGGCGCGGCTCGCTGGCTCGCCGGAAGTGCGCGCAGCATTTGATCGCTTCCGGGCGCAGGAATCGCAGTTTGCCCTCTGGCAGATGGAGGCGACACGGGTGGCGGCGCCTCCATTCGGAGAGTCGGCGCGCGGCGCCTGGCTGGCCGGACGTTTTCACGAACTCGGCCTCAACGACGTGCAAGTGGATGAGGTGGGCAACGTGTTCGGCGTTCGTCCCGGCTACGGAAGCCGCTTTGTTTCGCTCAGCGCCCATATCGATACGGTTTTTCCGGCGGCGACGCCGTTGAATATCCGGCAGCAGGGCAGCCGGTTGTATGGTCCCGGCGTCTCCGACAACGGCGCGGGCATTGCCGCCATGCTGGCCGTGGCCAGTGTCCTCGGCAGCTTCCGAATTTCGCACGCCCTGCCCTTGGTGTTCATCGGCAACGTCGGCGAAGAAGGAGAGGGCGATCTGCGCGGCATGCGCCACGTTTTCGCGACGCCGCGCTGGCGCGACACGATCGCCTACAGCGTGGTGGTCGATGGCGCCGGAACGGACACCGTCGTCGCCGAGGCCTTGGGCAGCCGCCGTTTCGAGGTGATCGCGCGCGGTCCCGGCGGTCACTCGTGGAGCGACTTCGGCGGTCCCAATCCGATTATCGCGCTTTCCCGCGCGATCGAGGCCTTCAGCCAAACTCCGGTACCCACCTCGCCGAAAACAACATTCAATGTCGGCGTCATTCGCGGCGGAACTTCCGTGAATTCCATTCCCGAGTCCGCCAGCATGAGAGTCGATCTGCGTTCCACGTCGACGCCGGAAATTGACCGACTGGAGCGAGCGCTGCGCACTGCGCTGGATCAGGCGGTCGCCGTGGAAAATCGGGCCGCGGCTAAGCACGCAGCACGGAAGCCTCTCGTGGTCCAGAGCGAAGTCGTCGAGATCGGGAGTCGTCCGGCGGGCGAACTGGCGCCGGACGCGCGGCTTCTAAAGGTAATTCGCGCCGTGGATGCCCACTTGGGCAATACGGCTCAGGTGCAGCGGGCCTCGACCGATGCCAACATCCCGCTATCTCTCGGCCGCGAGGCCATTGCGATCGGCGGCGGCGGCTCCGGCGGCGGCGCCCACACGTTGCAAGAATGGTTCGATTGCAATGGACGAGACCTCGGGCTCAGGCGCATTCTACTTACCATGCTGACTCTGTCGGGAGTAGGGGAGTAATGACGATGATGCGAATCGCTCCGATTCTTCTGTTGGCCGTGGCCTCTGGCGTGTCCGCGCAGACCGCACAGAAGCCGAAAGCGGACCTGATCTTCACCCACGGCAACATCTATACCGGAGTGGTCGATGCGCCGTCTTCGTTGGGTGCGGGCCAGCGCTCGGAGGCGCTGGCGATCCTCGGCGACCGTATCATCGCCGTTGGGAAGCGCGACGAGATCATGAAGTTGAAGGGGCCGGAGACAAAGATCGTCGATCTCGAGGGCCACTTCGTCATGCCCGGATTCAATGACGCCCACATGCACCTGGCCAGCGCAGGTCTGGAGAAGATGAACGTGAACTTGACCGGCGTAAAGACACTGGACGAGTTTCGCGACCGCATCCTCGCCCGGGTCGAAAAAGCGGCCCCCGGAGACTGGATCGTGGGGGGCGGCTGGGATGAAACTCTGTGGCCGGTCAAGGCTCTGCCCACGCGCTGGGATGTGGACGAGGTGAGCAGCAGCCATCCGGTTTTTCTGACGCGTGTGGATGGGCACATCGCGGTGGCTAACACGCGCGCCTTGCAACTGGCCAGCATCACCGTTGCCACTCGCGATCCCGACGGTGGAAAGATCGATCGCGACGAGGCGGGCACGCCCACCGGCATTCTGCGTGAGAAAGCGCAAGAGGCGGTCGATGCAGCGATTCCTAAACCGACGCACGACAAGCGCCGGCAAGCCATCGAACTGGCGCTTGCGGATTTGGCGAGTCACGGCGTCACCTCCGCGCAGGATTACTCGCAGTGGGATGACTTTCAGATCTACGAAGAACTCGAACGCGACGGAAAACTGACCGCGAGGATTTCCGAGTGGCTACCTTTTGACGACTCGGTTGAAGAGTTGAACAAGAAGCGCGACTCGCATCCCGTGTCCGACACGATGCTCCACACCGGAATGCTGAAGGGCTTCATGGATGGTTCGCTCGGCTCGAAAACCGCCGCGATGCTTGATCCCTTCAGCGATGACCCGAAGAACAGCGGACTGCCGCAATACGACGCGGCCAAGCTGAATGCGATGACGAAAGAGCGCGTGCTGGCCGGATATCAGATCGGTTTTCACGCCATCGGCGACAAAGGGGTGCAGTTGGCGCTCGACGCCTTTGCCGAGGCGGAGAAGGCGGCAAAAGACGCCAAGGTGAAGGCGGCCGATGGTGGCAGTAACAATGATTACCGGCTTCGCATCGAGCACGCGCAGGTCACCACTCTGCAGCAGATCCAGCGTTTCAAGGATCTCAAAGTGATTGCGTCCATGCAGCCGAGTCACCTGCTTACGGATATGAGCTGGGCCGAGTCCCGTCTGGGACCGAAGCGCGCCGAGCATTCCTACGCCTGGGCTGAGTTCCTTCGCCACGGAGTGGTGCTGGCCTTTGGCACGGACTATCCGGTAGAACCGGTCACGCCGTTTCGAGGAATCTACGCAGCCCTTACCCGTATGAGCGAAGACGGAACGAAGAGCTACTATCCCGCGCAGAAACTGAATATTGAGCAGACCATCGCCGCCTACACCATGGGCTCGGCGTTTGCCGAGTTCTCCGAAAAGCAAAAAGGCAAGCTGGAGCCGGGCATGTTAGCCGACTTTGTAGTTCTAGATCGCGACATTACCGCAGCTCTGCCGTCGAAAATCCTCGAGACGAAAGTTCTGCGCACGGTAGTCGGCGGCAAGACCGTGTACGAAGCCAAGTAGAATCGGGTCATCTGACCATCGGGTCATCGGGCGATCCAAAACCCGACTCGCAATAGTCCAGTTGATTTAGATGACCCGATGGCCCGATCACCCGATGGCGAGATGACCCGATCACCCGATGACCCGATCACCCGATGGCGAGAGCGCGAGCGTGCGTTCCTGATCGGCGCCCCGCTGGCCATCATTCCGGCTCTGGTCTTCCTTCCTGCCGTGGTGTTCCTGATCGTTTTTCCCCAGGTGGCGCACGGGCGGCTGATCGGACTGTTCGTGTTGCCGGCCTGCGCGCTGGCGGGCAGTTACGGACTATGGAAACTGGCGCTGGGCGCGGTCGAGAAGCCATGGGGAATCTTCAACGTCCTGAGTTTTGGAGCGCTTCTAGTCTTGCTGGTCATAGCCGGCTACACCGGACTGTTCCTGGCGCTGATGACACTGAAACTATAGCGTGGTTGTGTGGTGACGGGGCTCCGCCCCGTCGCGGCCGGCGAAGCTACACAACATTCTCGCCCACCCGTGAACGTCAACCGCCTTTTCTGCGTCTAATTGATTTAGCGCCCTTCGAAACGATCCCTGCCTGGGGCGAAGGTATAATAAAAAATTAGGCAGTTTCAGGAGGAAATCAATGGATTCGCGCGAAGGCGCCTTTTGGGTGCGCCTCAAGGCCAACCGCTGGGCCTACACTTTTACGATTCTAGCGACGCTGACCGTCGGAATTCTGATTGGCACGGTTGTCTCTTCGGGAGTGAAAGGCAAGGAGGGGCAGAAGTCTTCCGATGCCACCCCGCTGACCATTCCCGCTCCGCAACAGCTCTCGACCGCCTTCTCTCAGATTTCCAAGCAACTCGAGCCGAGCGTGGTGAACATCAATACCGAGTCAACCGTCAAGAATCCGCACCGCCGTGGGCGCTCCGTGCGTCCCGATCCGGACGACCAGGATCAAGGCAACGGTGATGACAGCCCGTTCCAGGATTTCTTTGACAAGTTCTTCGGCGGCCAAGGTGGTCAGGGCGGAGAACCGGGCACCATCCGCCAACGCTCGCTCGGTTCCGGCGTGATCGTGGATTCGAAGGGCTACATCGTTACCAACCGGCACGTGGTCGAGAAGGCGGATCGTATTCGTGTGAAGTTGCAGGATGATAACCCGGCTTCTCCGGGCCGTGATGCCAAGTTGATCGGCATGGACCAGGAAACCGACCTGGCGGTGATCAAGATCGAGGTCGACCATCCGCTGCCGGCCGCCAAACTGGGCAACTCCGACGGCATGGAAGTTGGCGACTGGGTGCTGGCCATCGGCAGTCCCTTCGGATTGCAGGAAACCGTCACCGCAGGCATCGTGTCGGCCAAGGGGCGCAACATCGTCCCCAACCGGCAGTTCCAGTCTTTTATTCAAACGGACGCCGCCATCAATCCCGGCAATTCCGGTGGGCCGCTGGTAAACATGGCCGGTGAAGTCATCGGCATCAACACTGCCATCCTTACCGAGACCAGTTCCTACGCGGGCGTGGGCTTCGCCATGCCTTCGAACACGGTCACTCAGGTCTACAACCAGTTGATCGGGCCGGAGCACCGCGTGGCGCGCGGCTCCATTGGTATCGAGTTCTCCGCCCAACCAAACCCGGCCATTGCCCGCATCTACGGATCGGGTGTGACCGTATCGAACGTGATCTCCGGCAGCCCGGCCGACGAGGCGGGCCTGAAAATCGGTGACACCATCACCTCCGTGGATGGCAAAGACGTAAAGAGTGGCGACGATCTGGTGGCCGACATCGCTTCCCGCAAGCCGGGCTCGAAGGCCAAGCTCGCCTTCGTTCGCAATGGCAAGAAGCAAGACGCAACGGTCACCATCGCCGATCGCTCGAAACTGTTCGCTGCCCGTCTGGGCGAAGAAGACGAAAACCAGAGCGAGGAAGCGCCCAAGGCCAGCAAGTTCGGAGTCACGGTTCGCAGCATCACTCCCGATCTGGCTGACCGCCTGAGCATTGCCGCCGGCAAGGGCGTGGTAGTGCAGGACGTGAAGCAGGGATCGTTCGCCGAGGATCTCGGTCTGAATCGCGGCGACGTGATCCTGGAAGTGAACAAGCAGCCCGTGAACAGTCCTGACGACTTTACCAAGATCGAGGCGTCGCTGAAGAGCGGACAGGATGTCGTGTTCCTGGTGCGTCCGCGAGGTGCAAGGACGCAGGACGGAACCATCTTCCTGGCAGGTACACTTCCGTAACCGATCAGTGCACCGGCGAGACTGGCACTCTATCCCTATTTCAGTGACCATAAGGGTTGGGCCGGTTTCGCCGGTTTTTTGTTGGACGCAAGATTAGAGTGCCTGTGTGGGGACGGGCGCCCTCGCCCGTCCAGGCCGAGCGCAGCTCGGCTGCTGCCTGTTGTCGCAGCAGTTCTGGGATTGGCGAGTGACGGACGATTCGAGTGACGGAAGGTTCGAGTGACGGAAGATTGAAGCCTCTAAACATGCTACGGTCTGATCAAATTACGCGTTGGCGACGATTAGGGCTCTGCAGCCTGCTCTGCCTGGCCGTGCCTGGATTCGCCATCGCGCAGACCGAGACCTCGACTCCTCCAAAGAAGCCGGCGCAATCCGCCGCGGCGCCCGCCAAGAAACCAGCGCATCGCACCACGACGCAGGCGACCACCACCCACACCACCTCACACACCGCGGCTCACAAGCGCAGCTCAGCTCAGAAGAGTACCTCAGCGCAGAAGGGTAAAAGCACTCGCGGCAAGAAGGGCTCCAGGCAGGTTGCGAAAAAGCACGGCCAGCAGGCGATCGACTCGACTCGCGCCCGCGAAATTCAGACCGCGCTCATCCGCGAGCATTACATGCAAGGAGAACCAACGGGCGAGTGGGACAGCGCCACCCAGGCCGCGATGCAGCGCTATCAGGCCGATCACGGATGGCAGTCGAAGACGACGCCAGATTCCCGAGCCCTGATCAAACTCGGATTAGGCCCCAGCCCCGATCACCTGCTCAATCCGGAAAGCGCAATGACGACGCCCTCCGGGTCCGCAGCGGTGGGCGATCCGAAGTCCGGGCCGAAACAGACTCCGGCAGAAAACAACATTCCCCAGTAGTAGCCCGTGTGGCGTGGGCGTCCTCGCCCGCCTGAAGCCTCTTTGGCTTTGCGGTCTCTTTTGGTTTTCATCGTGGACCTAGGTAAACCACGGGTGCCCCATCCTTGCGCGTTCTGTGCGCAAGGGTGGGATTCCACGGCACCGTCCCCTGGGGACTTTAGCCCGTGTGGAGCGGGCGCCCTCGCCCGCCTGAAGCCTCTTTAGGTTTTGCGGTCTCTTTTGGTCTTCGTCGTGGACCTAGGTAAACCACGGGTGCCCCATCCTTGCGCGTTCTGTGCGCAAGGGTGGGATTCCACGGCACCGTCCCCTGGGGACTTTAGCCCACGTGGAGCGGGCGCCCTCGCCCGCGTGAGCCTCAGAACGGCTCATCCGTTTCCGGCAGCTCAAACGGCAAATGCCCTTTCTTCTCGACCTCCGCACGCAAAGGCAGACTTTTCGCGCAAGGATCAGTACCAGCGTTCGTTCATCTATATTGGAGGGAAATTGAGATGCGACCGCAGGCGATTACCTTAGGAACAACGATGATGTTGTTGATCTCGACTTTGGCCTTCGCACAATCCAGAACGCAAGGCCATGATCCGGATCAGCATAACGATAGGTTGTTCGCCAGACTCTCCTACAGCAGTGGCCATATTGTCGATTGGCGCCAGGAGCAAGGCAATCCCCAGATATGCTTCGCGCTCTATCGCAGCGGCTATTACCGCGTATCCAGACTGACGGAGAGAGGCACTGAAACACTCCAAGGAACATTGTCCGAGGATCAAGTCTTACGTTTCCGCGGCATGTTGGAAAATCTCGACTTCCAATCCAATGGGGGCGCCGTTACTCGCAACGGCGCGGAAGTGTTTATTGCGGAAGTTGTTCGTAAACGCAAAACCGTGCATTACGTCTGGATCGATCCCAACCACGAGCGCCCGTTCCCGAATTCGGCCATGAGCGTCGTCAAATGGTTGCAAGACTTTAAACCGGAAGGCAGCTCTCCGCTCACTGTGCGCGAACTGAGCGACCAGCCTTCCATTTGCCCGCTCGCATCGAAGCCTATGCTGCCCCTTCTAGCAAGTTCGAGCCCCGCAGTCACGGGATCATCCCGTTGTAAGAAGCCCTAACAGCGACCGCTTCGCCATGCTGCGATGGTGAAAGGTGCTGGCCCGGGTCTGGCGTATAATCCGGCGTTCGACCAAGAGTTATGAATTACGTCAAGGGCATCCTCAGCGGATTAGCCGCGATAATTCTCGCGGAGTGTGTTGGTCCGGGTTCTTGGCTTGCCTTTAGGGGCATCAGCAAGGAGAAGGCAACTGGAATTGCCGCCATCGCGGGTGGGTTCGCAGCGAACAGTTTTTCGCCTGTATTCTGGATTCTCGCGATTCTGTTCTTCACATCGTTTTTTGTGGCCAGTCGACTTGGAAATAAGTTCTTGAGGATATTTCTGTTCTGGATTCCAACGCTGATGCTTTCCGCTTTCAGCCTCGCGATTGTGGCGCTGCTTACTTACATCTTTATGCTTGCCAGACATCATTGAGACCAAGTAACTCTCAGAAAGTGCTTCGCAAATGGACCTCTGAAGGTGAGCGGCTTTCAGCCGCGGAGTATGGATACTGCCGCGGCGAGCGTTCCCATTCCGCGCTCTAACCTCTGCCTTTTTCATCACAATCACCCGGTGTGCGCCATCACAGACTTCCAGCCCGCCCGATGCAATAATGATCCCCTGATGGGCCAGTGCAGAACTGCGCCAGCCTTCAAAGTTTGTTCTTTGATAACTAAACTTGAAGCATTTTGAGGCGATTAGCGGACCCTCAAAAAGCTGCCGAAACTATGAATTTTAAGAGAAAAGCGCGAGGAATCGAGCTAACTCCTTATTCCGGAGTATTTTGAAAATAAGTCCTTTGTTCTCAAATCTTTATAGGTAGGCGTCCCTAACCCCATCATTCCAGAGACGATAAGAGGGGGGTGGGGGGGTAGGGGGTACGGGTTAGTAAACAACAAGGAATCCAAGAATTAGCTAGGTCGGCAAGCGCGATACCAGGTTCGCTAGTCCAGCACCGGCCGCGGGCAGTAGGGAATCGGCATTCCCGCAACGACCGCCCCCGGGTTGCCCTTGACCAACGCTTCTGCATACTCGGCTCCAACGATTTTTTCCGCCACCGCGCGACCCGCGGAAAGGTTCGGAATCCGCCGCTTGGTGTCGTGCGCGTCCGAGGCAAGAATGTGAACCGCCGAGCGGTCGAGCAGCCAGCGCGCGATGATTTCGGGCCGCTCTCCCCAGAACCCAGTCAGCGCCGACGCCGTCACTTGCATCAGACAGCCCTGCTCCGCCCATTCCAGGATGCGCTGCGGCGTTTGCTGCAGAATCGGGTTCCGTTCCGGATGCGTCAGGATCGGCGTAAGCCCGCGATCTCCCAGGCGAAAGAAACAGTCGCCCATTCGGGTGGGCACGCTGTAGTTGCTGAGCTCAATCAGCAGATAGTTGGTTTCGCCAATCGTGTAGGTGTGCGGCTGCTCGAGCACGCGTTCGAGGTTTTCAAACGAAAGATGAAAATCGCAGCCCAGGCTCAATTGCAGCGCGGGGCCAGCCTTTTCCTGTAATTGGCCGAGCAGTCCGGAGAGATATCCGCGATCGTAGGCGTAGCGATCGTTGGCGTGCGGTGTGGCGACCGCATGAGTAATGCCGTCCGCCGCCGCCATGCGGCACATTTCGACGGCTACCTCCCAGGACTTGGGGCCGTCGTCAACCTCGGGCAAAAGGTGGCAGTGGATGTCAATCACGAAGTAATCTCACTCAGGACACATCACTTGCAATACTAACGATTAGAACACATCCAGAATCGGGTCATCTGACCATCGGGTCATCGGGCCATCGAAGTTCAAAGGCTTTTGATTTTAGATGACCCGATGGCCCGATCACCCGATGACCCGATGCAGTTGCTTTCTTCCCGCCTTCTCGTGCAGGATAGTAAACACGACATTTTTCATTCTCACCGTGGATACTGAGGAGTAGGTTTGCCAATGAGCTTTCTGAGGGCAGCGCGCGCCGCACTGCCAGGTCAAAGTGGTCTTCGCCAAATTCTTGTGGCCATGGTCGTCGTTCTGGCCGGACTTTCCCTTTCCTGCGGCAGCAGCAGAGGTCAAAGCAGGGGACCGAACCATATTGCCTACGTAACCCTGCCGTCGACCGGCCAGGTGCTTCTGCTGAACATTGACGGTGTAACCGGCGCCATCACCAGCGGACCGTCAACCCCGCAAGTGGCGAACACGACGCCCACCGGCCTGGCGCTGCTCCCGTCGAGGAAGTTTCTCTACGCGATGAATTCCCGCGCCAATACGATCTCGATCTTCAGCATCGCCAACGACGGCACTTTGACGCAAACTGCCGCTCCGACTCCGGCCGGCGACGGCCCCAATATGGCGGTCATTGATCCTTCCGGCAAGTACTTGCTGGTGACCAACAATTACGGCAACAGTGTTTCCGTTTACTCCATCGATCCTGGCAGCGGCGCTTTGTCGGAGGTCGCAAATTCGCCCTTCGAGGCGAATGCGAATCCAACTCAGATTCTGATCACGCCTTCCGGCCAGTACGTCTATGTGACCAATCCGGGCATTGGAATGGTCACCGCTTTCTCCTTCTCGAATGGCGTACTCGCGCAAGTGTCCGGAGTGCCAGGGGGGCTGCCCGGGTCGCCATACTTTTCGGGAGCGGGAGCCTCCGCACTGGCCGTGGATGGCAGCGGACGATTCCTCTATGTGGTGAATCCTTCGGCCAGCAACCCTCAACCGTATCAGAACACCGTCGGCAACATTTCCGGCTTCAATATCGACCCCGGCAGCGGTGCGCTGACCCCCATGCTCGGCTCGCCGTTTTACTCCACCGAGGGCGTCACCGGCCCCACCGCGATCACGGTCGATCTCACCGGCAGCTTTGTTTTCGCGCTGACTCCGGGATCGAGCTATTCCTTCTGGAGTTTCGAGATCGATTCTACGACCGGGGCACTGACGGCGATAACGAGCTCGCCGTTCAGCTTCGCCGCGGGCGGTCTGTTCGCCCTCGCCGACCCCACCGGCGACTTTCTTTATGTCGGAAGCCAGTCTGGAAAGAACATTGCCGCCTACACCTACAATCAAAATACCGGTGTTCCCACAGCCGTATCGGGCTCGCCTTTTTCTATCGGAGTGGCTCCCGGGATGATGGTGTTTTCACAGTAGAAGCCGCGGTTCGGGTTCGGATTCCCCTTTGCGATCTGTGATTTGCGGGCTTGGCACTTTGGTGGTGCGAGTTTGGCACCCGTGTGCCATTTTCAGATTCGCCGCTTCGTCTTACATTCCCAGTTGAGCAGTTCTGGGGGAGGGCTGCCCGGGCGTCCTGGGTTCGAAAGAATCCGGACGCCCGTTTAATTTTCCGCAGAACCCCATTTGCGTATCCGGCATCGCTTCCGCGCTGCTGCAAACCATTCAGGTGCCGGGCTTTGACTTCCGATTCCGCCCGCGCTCAATTTGTCGAAATAGTGAAGTTCACCGTGATGCGCGCCTGCGTTTCCACCGGCTGCCCGTTTTGGAGATACGGCTTGAAGTGCCACTGCTTCACTGCCTCGCGCGCTGCGGCGGCTAGGATGGTGGGCCCACTGAGAATCTGCAACTCCTGGATTGTGCCGTCGCGCGAGATGAGCGCCTGCAAACTGACTGCGCCCTGCACCTTCATCTGCCGCGCCAGCAAGGGATAATCCGGGGGCACAGAAACGCTAACACTCTGCTCCGTTTGCGGCGAGAGTTGCACCCGATTGCCGGCATTGGCTGGCGCATTCGCCGCCGATGCGGGTGCGGAACTGGACGCGGAAGTCGCGCCCGAGTCCACGTCCAAATGAATGGCATTACTTTTCGCGGGTAACTTGATGTGCCGGTTTCCGGCTACGACTTCCACCTGCAAAGGAGGTAGTACCGCGCGCTCGGCGCTGGCCGAGAAGGGAGCTTCGGCCGCAGTTGGCGCGGGGGATTTGGCTGGCTTGCGTTCCCGCGCCGGAGTCGCCGGCGACGCGGTTGGCGCAGCTATACTCTCACTCGCATTCTTACTCTTACTTTTGCTCCGAACCGCGGTTTCCTGGACTTCAGCTCCCGGCGGGAACCAGAAGTCCCAGTCTTTCAGCACTACCGCCCCCAGCGCCACCAGTAGTATCCCCAGCGCGATGAGCATCCGCTTTCGCTGCACTTCCGCATCCTGCGATGGGGTTGGCAAGGGGAGCGGCGTCGACCGCTCCAAATGGTTCTCGGGCTGGTTTTCGTCCTGAAACATGGGCAAGCAGGCGTCTTGGATTCTGCGCCGGAGAATGCAGAGTAAGTATGCCCCCAAACCCGAGCCCATGCCAAGCGAATCCCGCACTGGCTCTACCCTTTGCCCGTGCTGTCCGGCCTGTAGAGACAGGCTTGCCCCATCTCCGGCAGCGAGACCCAGCAAGCCGCATATCCCCGTAAAGCCCGTTTCCCGCTCAGGAAGCTTTCGAAACCTTGTAATCGAGCTTGTCAAGAATGCCGATCGCGGCGTCCAGAATCTCCTTGTCCACCTTACGGTTCGAAGAGACCGCCTCCGCCAGCGGGACGGAAATAATCTTGTTCCCCCGCAGCGCCGCCATGTGCCCGAATTCGCCGCGGTGCACCATGTCGATGGCGCCCAGTCCGTAGCGCGTGGCCAGCACGCGGTCGAAAGCGCTGGGCGTTCCGCCCCGCTGGATGTGCCCAAGTACAACCGACCGCGACTCGAAGCCCGTCCGCTTTTCGATCTCGCTTGCCAGCGTCGAACCGATTCCGCCCAACCGAAGATGCCCGAACTCATCTTTCCCCGCTCCCAGAGCCGACACTCCACCGTGTTTCTCGATGCCGTCGGCAAACTTCGCGCCTTCGGCCGCCACCACGATGCTGAAATACCTTCCGCGAGCGTGCCGCTGGCGAATCAATTCGGCCACCTGCTCAATATCGAAAGGAACTTCGGGGATCAATATGATGTCAGCGCCGCCCGCGATGCCGCTGTAAGTCGCGATCCAACCAGAATCGCGTCCCATCACTTCCACCACGATCACGCGATTGTGCGCCTCGGCTGTCGTATGCACCCGGTCGATGGCTTCAGTGGCTATATTCACCGCCGTGTCGAAGCCGAAGGTGAAGTCGGTGCCCGACAGATCGTTGTCGATTGTCTTCGGAACGCCCACCACCTTTACGTCGATGGCGCAAAGTCTCTGCGCTACCGAGAGCGTGTCGTCGCCGCCAATGGCGATCAGCGCCTCACACCCATGTTTCAGGAGGTTCTCGGCGCAGTGCTTCAGGCCGTTGTCATGCTTGGCCGGATTAGTGCGCGAAGTGCGCAGAATCGTGCCTCCACGCGGCAGAATGCCACCTACCGCCGTAAGGCCGAGTTCCATCGTCTTGTTTTCCAGCAACCCGCGCCAGCCCTCCACAAATCCCACGAACTCGTCTTCATAGTGAAAGGTACCCTTACGCACGATTGCCCGAATGACCGCATTCAGCCCGGGACAGTCTCCCCCGCCCGTCAACACTCCAATTCTCATGGCCTGCTCGTCTCCTTAAGATGGGATTGTGTGACGAATGCGAGCCCGCGTCCTGAGCGTATGCAATTCGCCCCCACCCCACGTTGCAGTGGTTCGGAAGGCAATAGGTTATCACGCTGTTGTTGAGAGCGAGAGACTGGCCACTAGCCACTGGCCAGTGACCACTGTCCTGCTACACTTCCCCCATGCGCGTCCTCGGCATCGATTGCGGCACGGAATACACCGGATACGGCGTAGTCGATTTGCTCTCCGACGGCCGTGACAATGATCGCTTGGTCTGCATTGTCTGCGGCGCCATCAAAGTTTCCCCGCGCGACCCCATGCCCGCGCGCCTCTCACGCATCTCGATCGGCCTTCAGGAACTCATCGCCCAGCATCGTCCCGACCGGGTCGCGATCGAAGACGTCTTCTACGCCGCCAACGTGAAGTCCGCCTTGAAGCTCGGACAGGTGCGCGGTGTCGCCATGCTGGCCGCCGCTTCCGCCGGACTCGAAGTCGCCGAATACTCGCCGCTCTCCATCAAGTCCGCGGTCGTCGGATACGGCCGCGCCGAAAAACATCAGGTCCAGCAAATGGTGACTCGCCTTCTCAACCTCGACCAGATTCCCGAACCCGCCGATGCCGCCGATGCGCTAGCCATCGCCATTTGCCATCTGCACACCGCCGCCACCCAAGAACGCCAGAGCGATAAACGCGAGAGCAAAGATCCCCCGGCCAAAGATCGCCCAAGCAAACAAGGCGACAACCATCCGAGCAATATCGCCTGTCATCCTGAGCGGAGCAGCCCGCCTCGCTTGCGAGGCGAGATGCGGAGTCGAAGGCCCCCTACGCCCTAAACATCTCACACGCCGCGGCAAGGCATTCTCCCCGTGCTCTCGGTCAAGTTACCTCCGTCACACTCCCAAAGCCGCCGCGCACCGTGTCACTCGTTCGTGCATCCGCTGCTGACTCGCGACCCTTCTCAAGCTATGCTGAAATAAAAGCACTCAAGAATACCTGCCGAGGATTTCATGAATCTTCCCCGTTCCGTCTCTGCCATCGTCGTCGCGCTTCTCCTGCACTCGCTTCTCATGCACGCCGCCCAGAATGCTTCCTGCATCTTCGACACGTTCTCCGCGCCCGCGGGATATTCCTTCAGCCAGATTAACGGAGTGAGCGACGACGACGCCGTGGTTGGCCAGTTGCTCGACAACAGCACGCTGCAAGTCGTGGCCTTCACGCGCTCCGCCAGCGGAGTCTTCACCGAATACGCCGCCCCGAAATCCTCCTCCACATGGTTGTATGGACGCAACGGCAGCGGCGTCAATGCCGGTTTCTACCAGGACAGCGCATACCCCGAACACATTCATGGATTCCTGCTGCAAGGCAGCACCTTCACTGCCGTCAATTATCCCAAGGCCGCCAATACCTGGCTCTTCGGCATCAACCAATTGGAAGCCACGGTCGGCAGCTTCAGCTCCAGCGCGTCCGTCACCAAGGGATTTATGCGACTGAACGGCAAATACACCACCATTGCCTATCCCAGTGCGCAGGCAACCTATGCCCTCGCCATCAACGACAACGGCGATGTCGTGGGAACCTACGCCAGCACCGCCGTCAGCAACGGCTTCCTCTGGCAAAACGGAACCTTCACCACCATCAATGCCCCCCATGCCAGTTACGGAACCGTTCTACTCGGAGTGAACAACTCCGGCGTGATCGTGGGCAACCGTCTTACCGCCGAAAAAGAATTGGGCTTCATCTACGACAATGGAGTCTTCAAAAACATCGTCTATTCCGGCGCGAGCTACACTATGGCCGGCGGCATCAACAACAACGGCCTGATCTCCGGCCAGATCTATCTCCCCGCCAACAGCACCCTGGGCTTCACCGCCGTGTGCAAGTAAGCTCTTGGCTGGATCGGGTGATTGAAGTGCGAACCCCGTGTGTCTTTGACTTTCAATGACCCGATGACCCGATGACCCGATCACCCGATCTGACTTGACACTCCCAGCCTCCATCCCCAATCATTACAGCGACCCATGCCGCGTCCATTTCAGATCTTCTGCCAGCTGATCTTTGCTTCTCTCCTACTTCCTTCGATCCTACTTTCTTCAATCCTCGCCTATTCGCAAACCGAAGCCCCAGCCATAGTCACCTTCACCCTCGATTTCCCAGCCTCCCAGCCCGAGCACTACTCGATTCGGATTCAATCCGACGGCCCGTCCCGCTATCAGTCCAGCGGCCGCTTCTCGACCGATTCCGACGAAACCGACAGCTTCGATCTCGACTTCACCGCAACTGCGGAGACGCGCCAGAAAATCTTCGATCTGGCGGCGAAGGCAGGTTTTTTTCAGAAGGACCTCGACGCCCATCACAAAGGCATTGCCTTCACTGGGAAGAAGGTGCTCACCTACAAAGACGCGCGGCGCAGCGGTGAGTGCACCTACAACTATTCAACCAACCTTGCCGTCCAGGAACTGACCAGCCTGATGCAAAGCCTCTCCGCCACGCTCGAATTCGGGCATCGTCTTCAGTACGATCGCCACTACCAGAAACTCGCGCTCGAGCAAGAATTCAAGCGCATGGAACAAATGGCCAGATCCGATCAACTGGTCGAGATCACCGCCATTCGGCCGATCCTCGATCAAATCATCGCCGATCCCTCCGTGATCAACGTAACCCGAGCCCGCGCCCAACGCTTGCTGGAGCGCGCCGGCGTGCACTGATCGCGGGTCCAACGGGATTCATTGTCCAAAATCCCACTTGACTTAAGACCCACACCCTCGCAGACTCAAACCAGTCCCGGGAGAAGCATATGACGATCCCAAAACTCGGAAAGATGCTTGCAGTATTGGCCGTGCTCGCGGCGTCTCTGGTGGTCTCGGCTTCGGCGGAATCGAAGGCGCGCATTGTGCGCCTGAGCGAAGTGCAGGGCACCGTGCAGATCGACCGCGCTGTCGGCGACGGTTTCGATAAAGCGTTTCTCAATCTGCCCGTGATCGAGGGCTCCAAGCTGAAGACCGGTAAGGACGGCCGCGCGGAAGTGGAATTCGAAGATGGCAGCGCGTTGCGCCTCGCGCCCGGCAGCGAAGTCGATTTCACTCGTCTCGCGCTCGGCGACGATGGCCAGAAGCTCAGTTCCGTGCAACTTGTCTCCGGCACCGTCTACGGAAGCCTTCACCCGAAGAAGGTTGGCGGGAAAGCTGGCGAGAAAGCAGGCGAGAACGATGGCGAAAACAAGAGCGACCAGTTCCTGCTGAGTTTTGCCGATGAGTCCGTCGCCGTGGCCGAGGCCGCGCACTTCCGCGTCGGGTTCGATGGCGCCAGCAAAGCGACTCTAGCCGTATTCAAAGGTAAGTTGCGCGCCACTGGACCGTCGGGACAATTTGACGTCGCCGAGAAGCACAGCGCAACCATCGACCTCAGCGATCCCGCCAAGAAAGACACTTTCGCGATCGCCAGGAATTACGAAGCGGAACCGTTGGACGCGTGGGATCGCCAGCAGGCAGACTATCACGATCGCTACGTGTCCGCCGGGGGTTCCAGTTTGTCCTCGCCGTATGCCTACGGCGTGAGCGACTTGAATTATTACGGCAGCTACATGAACTGCCCCGGCTACGGACTTGGCTGGCAGCCTTACTTCATCGACGCCAACTGGAGCCCGTTCCAGGATGGCGGTTGGACGTGGTATCCCGGATCTGGCTATATCTTTGTGTCGGCGTACCCGTGGGGATGGATGCCGTATCGCTATGGCAACTGGGCTTTCGCGCAAGGCTGCGGCTGGATGTGGCAGCCGGGTTCCTGGAACAGCTGGTATGCGATTCCTCCGGTGGTGAATCCACCGAAGCGATTTCCGGTGCCGTTGCCCCCGCCGCGCGGCCGGTTGACGGTCATGGTGGGAAAGGGCCTCAGCGTGAATCCGCCGTCGGGAGCGCCGCGGCACCTGACCATCAACCCCGGCTCCGCCGCCTTCGGAGTGCCGCGCGGATCAGTGCGCCATCTCGACCGCCTCTCGAAAACAATGGAGCGGACTTCTCGTCCCGTCGTAGTCTCGTCGGCTCCGCCAGTTCCGTCCGCGCCGCCGCCAACCTCCTTTGGTGCGAGTTCGCTGACTCGCCCCGGGATGGCTACGAGCGGGCCAACGCACCATTCGACCGCGCCGCCACCGCCGTCGCGGCCTCACTGAGGCAAGAGTCACTTCGGAGAAAAAAGGCGACCAGAAAAATTGGCCGCCTTTCTTCCTTCACCAAACTCTTTCTTACTCGACAGTTCTCACTCCACAACAATTCCCGCGTAGCCAACCACCGACGCGTAATCGCCGGAGACATCGCCCGAGGTTGCATACTTGACCAGCGTGGCCGAAGTTGCCCCCAGAAGCTTGGCCGCCGTGAGCATGACCACCGTCGGCCCGAATCCGCACATGCTGATGTCTTCACGCAGCACCACTTCCCAGAGGCCGCGCCCATCCAGGGCCAGCACGCGTTCGATTGCTTTGTGGTCTTTCACGCGCGTGATCGCGTCGGACTCGTAGTGGTTCATGTCGCTGGATGCGATAATCAAGACCTTCTTCTTGCGATCCTCCTCTCGATCCTCTTCTTGATCTTCCTCCTCACGATCGGCAATCACCTCCGCCAGCGCTTCGCCCAATCCGCGGAGCGCATCAAAGTCGCTGGTGCCGATGACGATCGGAACGATATTCAACTCCGCTTGTTGCGCCTGCAGGAAAGGCAGCTGAACTTCGATGGCATGTTCGCCGCGATGCGCCGCGCTGTCCTCTTCGAGCGCCGGGAAGCGGCGCAGTAAACGAGCGCCCAGTTCCGCGTCCGCCGCGACCTCGCCCAGCGGAGTCTGCCACGCGCTATCGGTCATGACCGCAAGCCGGCGTCCCTTGCCCGTGTGATTCGGGCAGAGAATCACGCAGCGCTCGGGAATCTCCAGGCGCGAATACACTGCGCCTGCGACGCTGCCGGAATAAACGTAGCCCGCATGAGGAGCAACACATCCGATAGCGGCAATGCGGCCGGTCTCAGCCTGAGTCTCGCCCGCAGAAGTGTAGACTCGAACATCGCGCAGCAATTCTCCAGCGCGCCCCGGATAAAACCTGCCGGCAACGGCGGGAGTTCGTACAGCGGTAGTCATCAGTGGCCTCCTTGCGGAGACATCGTGTGGCGCAGACGTGCCCTGAGCGAAGCCGAAGGGGCCCGCGCCCGCGAAACTTCACCCAGCGAAAAATTATGAACTGCCGTTGCTCAGCGTGCGGAACAAGGCGGCGGTTCTCTCGATCGGCAGCGCTTCCGCCCGGATCACGGGCTTCACGCCGCTTTTCGCCATAGCGGCGCGCAGCGCGTCTTCATCGTACCGCGTCTTCAGATTATTCCAGAGCGTTTTGCGTTTCTGCCCAAAACAGAGTTTCAGGAACGCGATGAACTCTGCCTCGGAGACTCGAAGTGATTCCAGCCGAGGCTTGATCGTAATCCGAACCACACTCGAATGAACTTTAGGGGGCGGAGCGAACGCTCCCGGCGGAAGCGTGAAGAGTTGCTCGATCCGGCCATACAACTGCGCCGTGGCTGAAAGCAGGCCATAGTCGCGGCTTCCCGCCGGAGCCGCCAGGCGATCGGCAACTTCTTTCTGCACCATGATGACAATCGTCGAAAAGTAACGGTGATACTCCAGCAGCCGCAAAAGGATGTCGGAGGTAATGTAATACGGCAGGTTGCCGATGACCCGAGCCGGCTCGGGCGCGAAATTGAGCCCGGTACGAAGGCTTCCCGGCTTCGCGCCGAAGACCGTGTCCAGTTCGATCTTCAAAATGTCGCCTTCGATGATTTCAACATTATGGTGCATGTTGAATTTCATTCGGAGCTGCGCCGAAAGGACGCGATCCAATTCCACCGCGATCAGACGCCGCGCTTTCCCGGCCAGCAAATCGGTGATGGCACCGCGGCCGGGGCCGATCTCCAGCACCGTGGCCTCGGAAACATCCCCCAGGGCTTCTACAATGCGCAGAGCGGCCGCTTCGTTGGTGAGAAAATGCTGGCCCAGTTTGGGTTTGCGTGGACTCGTTCGTGCGGCCGCGCCCTTTGGCACGTTGACCCTCTTTCTTTCCGGCATTTAGACTGAAGTGGAATTGGTAATTGGCAATTTGTAATTTGCAATTGAAAGAACAATGCAATGATTTTCAATTACAAATTACAGATTAGAAATTACAAATGGCCAGCAGCGTTTCTGCCGTAATCATCATAACGTGAGCGAGGCCTGTCGGGTCATCGCTCGGGAGGTTCCTTCGCAATGCATATCGCTTTCGCCGCATCCGAGTGCGTTCCTTTTTCCAAGACTGGCGGACTGGCCGACGTGGTCGGCGCCTTGCCGCGCGCCCTGGCCGCGCTGGGTCATCAGGTGAGCGTGTATGTTCCGCGCTACCGCCAAACCAAGCTGGACGATCCGCAAACGGTCGTCCGCAGCATCACCGTCCCTTTCGACGATAAGTATCGCTTCTGCTCGGTGGTGACGGCCGGATCAAGCGCCGGAGTGCGATTTTATTTCGTGGATTATCCGGCCTACTTCGACCGCGATGCGCTCTACGGGACCCCGGTCGGCGACTATCCCGACAACGCCGAGCGCTTCGCTCTGTTTTCGCGTGCGGTGCTTGAGGCCTCCAAGATTCTGGGCGTGCCGCATGTATTCCACTGCCACGACTGGCAATCGGCGCTGATCCCTGTGTTGCTTCGTACCGTCTACGCCGAGGATCCCGCGTTTCGCGAAGTCGCCACCGTTTTCACCATTCACAACATGGGATACCAGGGTTTGTTCCCGTCCGAAACTTTGCCGCTGCTGACGCTGCCCTGGGAACTCCTCGCCATCTCGAAGATGGAATTTTTCGGGCAGGTGAATTTCCTGAAAGGCGCGCTCGTCTTCTCCGATTTCGTCACCACAGTCAGCAAGAAATACAGTCAGGAGATCCAGACTACGGAATATGGATTTGGCCTGGAAGGCGTGCTCCGCCAGCGCGCGGCGACCGTGACCGGCATCCTGAACGGCGTGGACTACGACGAGTGGAGCCCGCAGACCGACAAATTCACCGTCACCAAGTATTCGCCGCAGGATCTGAGCGGCAAGCTGAGATGCAAACACGACTTGCTGCACGCCTTCGGAGTCACGAACACCGATTCTAGAGTCCCGGTGATCGGCATCGTTTCGCGGTTCGCCGCGCAGAAGGGCTTCGATCTGATCGCGCAGATTATGGACCGCCTGGCGCGCGAAGAGATGGTCGTGGTAGCCCTGGGAGCGGGCGACAAGCCCTACGAAGAAATGTTCCAGCAGTTCAGCAAGCAGTTCCCCAACAAGATTGCCGTCAAGGTCGCGTACGACAACGCCGTCGCGCACAAAATCGAAGCGGGCGCGGACATGTTCCTGATGCCTTCCCGCTACGAACCTTGCGGCTTAAACCAGATTTACAGCCTGAAGTACGGCACCGTTCCCGTCGTTCGGGCGACTGGTGGTCTTGACGATACGATCGAGCCTTGGGACGCCCGCACTGGCAAGGGGACGGGTTTCAAGTTCTCCGACTACACGGGAGAGGCGCTGCTGGCGACCATTAAACAGGCGCTGCTTGCCTATCAGGATCCGTCGTCGTGGCAGGCGCTGATGCGCAACGGGATGGGGCGCGATTTCTCCTGGGGAGCGTCGGCCCGCGAGTACGGCAAGATCTACGAGCGGGCGCGACAGGCGCGGGCTAGCGCGGACGCGGACTTGAAAAAAGAGCCGGTGCTGGTCTAGCGGGTTGCCCGGATTGTACGTACAGTGTTTCACGTGGAACATGACAAATTTGTACGTATAATAATCTCCATGTTCAGGGCTGGTAGGGGCGCACAAAAAGCGAATCCGGGGAGGTCGTCGGACCGTTTCGAGTGACCGATAGTCAGTAAATCTCCCTTCCGACCACTCCCAAGTCATTGATAATGCTATGGTGCTGGTGTGGTAAAAGGGGGACATGCAGGTAATTTTTACCGTGTAATGTTTACCAATTCGTGATTTCGTTGCTGGGGGCGGTCTCGGTCGACTTCTGCGAGACCCTCGGGAACTCCGATGATCGCATCTTCTTTGCGCACCATCTTTCACGTCGATATGGACGCCTTCTTCGTCTCCGTCGAGGAACTGTTTGACCCATCGCTGAAAGGAAAGCCGGTGGTGGTGGGCGGGCAGCGGGATGAGCGGGGGGTGGTCTCGGCGGCATCGTATGCGGCGCGGAAGTTTGGCGTGCACTCGGCCATGCCGCTGCGGACGGCGGCGAAGCTTTGTCCGCAGGCGATTTTTGTCAATGGGCATCCGGAGCGCTATCGCGAATATTCCGGGAGAGTGCACGAAGTGCTCGGTCATTTTTCTCCGCTGGTCGAGATGGCTTCGGTAGACGAGGCTTATCTCGACATGACCGGCACCGAGCGACTGCATGGCCGTCCGCTCAATTCAGCGCACCGGCTTCACGCGGCGATGAAGTCGGCTACACAATTGAACTGCTCGATCGGGATTGGCACCTCGCGGCTGATTGCGAAGGTTTCTTCCGCCAAAGCCAAGCCGAATGGAGTGCTCTGGGTACTGCCCGGCGAAGAGGCGAAGTTTCTGGCGCCGCTCGCGGTGGGCGACATCCCCGGCGTCGGCAAGGTGATGGAGCAGAAGTTGCACGCGATAGGTATTCAGAAAGTCGGCGACCTGGCGCGTCTCGAAGACAGCGACCTTGAACATCGCTTCGGGAAATGGGGGCTGGCGCTGGCAGGGAAGTCGCGCGGCGAAGATGCGGGTGGATGGTTCGACAATGAAGTCGGCGAAAGTGTCGACCCGAAATCGATCAGCCACGAGCACACCTTCGACGAGGACACGGGCGATGCCGAGCGCCTGCAGTCGACGCTGATGCGGCTCAGCGAGATGGTGGGACGGCGGCTGCGCGAGGGCGGATACTTTGCGCGCACGCTGCAGCTGAAATTGCGCTACAAAGATTTCTCGACCATCACGCGGGCGCATTCGCTGGACGAGCCGACGCAGATGGATAACCAGATTTTTGAGCAGGCGCGGCGTCTGTTTTTCGCCAACTGGAAGGCGGGCGCTCCGGTGCGGTTGTTGGGAGTGCAAGCGTCGAATTTCGAATCGGGTCCAACCCAGCTTGATTTGCTGGAGCCTGCGCGGGACGAGCGTTGGCAGAAGGCGCTGGCGGCCGCGGATCATCTGCGCGACAAGTTTGGGGAAGCGACCATCGGACTTGCGCGGGGGATGAAGGGCGGATTCCGCGAGCGCACGCACGAGAATCCGGTGGGGTTGCCGGGCAAAGGTAGCGACAAGAAGAGCGACTGATTAAAAGCAATCCAGCCTTTTAAGAGTAGGGCGGGTGCCGTCCCTAGCGGGACTTGATCTGTCACTTCCGCCTTCCCGGCACTCACGTGCCGGGCTTTCCTGTTCTGCCGCTTCGCGGTTACAGCGGGTCCACAGTTGCTGTGGCCACGGGCAGCTGCCGAGCTTCGCTCGGCTGGGCAGGTGAGGGCACCTGCCCCTACGTGAGCTTGGACGGGCAGAGACCCGTCCCCACACTAGCTGCTACGAAACATATTCGCGAATGTAGTCGTCGTGCGAAGTGGCGAGCTGGTGAGCGTCGCCGTCGAAGATCACCTTGGCGTCGCGCAAAATTAGGAAGCTCATGGCCACATCGCATTGCTTACCCTTGGGCAGGACCACCATCTGATTGGAGGCTTTGTCGAATTGGTGAGTCGCCATGGTGAAGGCGTCCTGTAGACGGTGGGTCACCATGAGGGCGCTGGTTTTGTAGACGTCGCGTTGTTTCATGATGAGTTCGACGATAGTGTTCGAGGTGACGGGATCGAGTCCGCCGGTGGGCGAGTCGTAGAGCAGCACCTCGGGTTGGGTGACGATGGCGCGAGCGATGGCCACGCGCCTTCTCATGCCGCCGGAAAGCTCGGAGGGACGCATGTCGTAGGTTTGTTCCAGCTCCACAAAGCGCAGCACCTCGCGCACTCGCCGCTCGGTTTCCTCGGCGGAAATTCCTTCTTCGAGTAGCCGGTAGCCGACGTTTTCGTACACTTTGAGCGAGTCGAAGAGCGCGCTTTCCTGGAACACGATGCCCACGCGCCGGCGCAGTGCGAACAGTTCCTGTTCCGACATGCGCGTGACTTCTTCTCCGAGCACGAAGATGCGGCCGCTATCGGGCCGGATCAGCCCTATTGCAAGCTTGAGCAGTGTGCTCTTGCCCGATCCGGCGACGCCGAAAAGTGCCTTGGTTTCGCCGTGCGGCAACTGGAACGAAATGCCGTCGAGCACGACTTTTTCATCGAACGCGATCGAAACGTTGTCGAACTCGAGGGCGTAGCCAGAGGGATTCACCACCACCGCCGCCGGGTTTTCGCTGGGCAGAGTGGGCGCCGGCATAGTTTACCTGTAACCAAAAATTGCGAAGATCAACTTGGTGACGAAGAAATCCATCACCAGAATCAACACGGAAGCGGCGACCACGGCCTGGGTGGTGGAACGGCCCACCCCCTGCGTGCCGCCGCGTGTCGAGATGCCGTAATAGCAGCCGATGGTGGCGATGATGAAGCCAAACAGCACAGGCTTGATGAGGCCGGTGAAGACGTCGCGGAAGACGAGGATCTGCCACACCGAGGTCCAATACTGTTCCGAGTTGAGGCCGAAGATCAGATGCGCGACCGCGTAGCCACCGATCAGGCCGAGCAGATCGGCGATGATGGTCAGGAAAAACAGCATGAAGGCGGTGGCGCCGACGCGCGGCGTAATCAGCTTCTTGGTCGGGTCGGTGCCCAGGGCGCGCATGGCGTCAATCTGTTCGGTGACAATCATCGAACCCAGTTCGCTGGCCATGCCGGAGGAGTTTCGCCCCGCCACCATCAGCCCGGTGATGAGCGGGCCCAGTTCGGTGACCATGCCGATCGAAACCAGTTGGCCGATGAGGGTGATCCCGCCGAATCGTTGCAACGTGCTGGCCGCGTTCAGCGCCAAGAGCGCGCCGACGGAGAGACCGGTAAGAATCACGATGGGCAGAGAGCCGACGCCGATCAGGTCGGCCTGGTGCAGCATGTCGCCCATGTACAGAGGACGGCGAAAGAAGTTCGCCAGAGATTGCGCCGAGAGCAGGGTGTAGTCCTGAACCGCCAGCGCAAAATCTTTGGCGACGTCAATGGGCGAAGTCAGTTCGAGTTCGAACGCCATGTCGGGTCGGGGAATTTCCGCTCAAGGAACTATAGCAGAGAGAGAAATCATCGGGTGATCTGGCGATCGGGTCATCGGGGGATCTAAAACCGGGAGACCTTGGGGACTGCAGATGGCCCGATGGTCCGATCTCAATCATTCGGTAGTGGCTCAGTTTGCGAAACCGTTAACCACCAAGGCCACGAAGGCACAAGCGTCTTGTCGCCTTCATCGCGAAACTGAGCCACTACCAATCATTCCCGGTTCTTCTTCTTGATCTCGATGGCCAGGCGCTTGATTTTCTGATTCAGGGTGGAGAGAGGGACGTGGAAGCGCTCCGCCGCTTCCGTCTGGTTCCAGCTGCATTTCTCCAGCATGTCGATGATGATCCGCCGTTCGCAGTCTTCCATGATGGTGAACAGCGTGGCTCCCGACTCCGCATCCAGATCTGGAACCGAAGTGCCGCGGCCCACAATGTGGTCGGGCAGCAGATCGACTCCAATGTCGTTGTCGGAAGAGAGCACCACGGCGCGCTCGATCGTGTTCTCCAGTTCGCGGACGTTGCCGGGCCAGGAGTAGCTCACCAGCGGACGCAACGCCTCGGTGGTAATGCGCCGGCGGGGCAGTTCGTTTTCCTCCGAATACTTCTGGAGGAAGTGCTGCACCAGGAGGGGAATGTCTTCGCGGCGCCGCCGCAGCGGCGGCAGATCGAGACTGATCACGTTGAGGCGATAGTACAGGTCTTCGCGGAAGCGGCCTTCCTTGACCATCTGGCGAAGATCCACGTTGGTGGCGGCAATGATGCGCACGTCCACTTGAATTTCCTGCACGCCGCCCAGATGCATGAACTTGCGGTCTTGCAACACGCGCAGAATCTTGCTCTGCGTGTCCATGCTCATGGTGCCGATCTCGTCGAGGAAAAGCGTGCCGCGATCGGCCACCTCGAACAGGCCCTTCTTCGACGTAACCGCGCTGGTAAAAGCGCCTTTGACGTGCCCGAACAGCGTGGATTCGAGCAGATCGGGCGGCGTGGACCCGGAGTTGACGGGGACGAACGGACGTTCGCGCCGCGTGGAATTCAGATGGATCGCCTTGGCGATCAGTTCCTTGCCCGTCCCGCTTTCGCCTTGCAGCAGCACGGTTGAGCGGCTGGGCGCAACCTGTGCGACCAGATCGAAAATCTTCAGCATGGGCTCGCTCTTGCCCACGATGTTTTCAAAGTTGTAGCGCTGCTTGAGCGCGCGCTTCAGCTGAATGTTTTCTTCTTCCGCCTTCTGGCGGGCGACGGCGGCGCGCACGTCGGCCAGCAGTTTCTCGTTGTCCCACGGCTTCTGGATGAAGTTGGTGGCCCCGGATTGCATGGCGCGGACCGCGTTTTCCACGGTGCCATAGGCGGTGATCATGATAATTGCCTGTTGCGCGTGGAGCAGGCGAATCTCCGCCAGCACGTCCATCCCGCTCTTGTCGGGGAGCGCGAGGTCGAGCAAAATCAAGTCGAAGGCGCGTACTCCAAATTGCGCCAGACCTTCCCGTGCGTTTTCCGCAACCACGACGGTATAGCCTTCGAGCTGGAGAAGAGTCTCCAGCGACTCCCGGATTTCGGCTTCGTCGTCGATGATGAGGATTCTGCCCGCGCTGGGCTGCGGGTTTTCCGGCGTGCTCCGGCGCGCCGCGGCCATTACTTCAGAGATCGCTAGTTCAGACATGGATGGCCTTCCTGGTCGATAGCAATGGGAAATCCAAGGTGAAGCTGGTGCCTTCGCCCGGGCGACTCTCCACGCGTATATTGCCCGCGTGTTCCTGAATGATGCCGTAAGTAACAGAAAGTCCAAGACCGGTTCCGCGGCTCTGGCCCTCCGCGGACGACGTCTTGGTAGTGAAGAAGGGATCGTAGATGCGTTGAATGTGTTCCTGCGCAATGCCCGAGCCGGTGTCGGAGACGCGCACACTGACCGATTCGCCGTTCATGGTCGCCACGTTCAGGACTCCGCCTCCGGCCGTTGCCATTGCGTCCTTGGCATTGAGGAACAAATTCAGAAACACTTGCTGCAACCGTCCGGCGTTGCCTTGAATCAACGGAAGGCCCTCGTGGAGCGCGGGCTGCACCTGGATGTGCGCCACCTTGAACTGGTGTTCGAGCAACGCCAGCGTATCCGCGATGACCTTGTTCAGACTGACTTCCGTCAATTCCGAGCCCGAGGTACGGGAGAAGTTCAGCAGATTATTGACGATCTCCGAAGCCCGGAACGTTTGCCGGGTGATTTTCTCCAGCAGCCCAGCCTTCTGCGGGTCCGATTGCAACTGCTTCGCCAGCATCTGCGTGTAGGAGGAGATCACAGCCAGAGGCGTATTCACTTCGTGCGCGACGCCGGCGGCGAGCAGTCCGATCGACGAAAGTTTGTCGGCTTGGGTGAGCTGGACCTCCAGTTCGATTCGTTCCGTGATGTCGTCCACGATCACCAGCCGCCCCACCACGCTGAACTTCCGAGTGACCAGCGGCGCGATCGCAACATTCACGATGCGCGATTCGCCGGTGGGAGTTCCCAGCCGGAACTTGTAAAGATTGTGGACGCCGGGGTTCTGCCGAACGCGGTAAAACTCCTCGGCGAAGGCTGCTGGAAAAACCTCGCTCAACGAACGCCCCACCACCTGCCAGCGCGGCTGCGCATACATAACTTCCATCTGCGAGTTCCAGGACTCGATGCGATCCTGCAGGTCCACAGCCATGACGCCAACGTTGATGGATTCAACGATGTTCTCGTTGAAATCCTTGAGCCGCTCGTACTCGTTCACCTTCTGTTCAAGTGACGCGTACAGCCGTCCGTTTTGTATGGCGATGCCGATGTATCCGGCCAGCGCTTCGAGCAATTCCACATCTTCGCTGGAAAGGAAGTCGCCCTTCACCGTCTTGCCCAATCCAAGGAAGGCGATGGTCTTCTGTCGCGCGTGGCAGGGTATGTAGTAGTTCAGATCCAGGCGTCCGATGGCCTCTTGCGCCAGAACATTCTCACGCGGCAACTGGTGCGTATTTTCGAAGAAGATATGCCCGATCGCATCCTCGATTCGCGGTTTCGCGAGGAACGACAGGTCGAGGCCAGTGACGTGGGCAATGCCAAACGATTTCGATAGTTCAAAGCGCGAAGAGTCGCTGTTGCCGAGAAAGATCGCGATGCGATCCACCAGCAGCGTGCGTGCCAGCCGGTCGACCAGCGAGGAAAGCATTTTGTCGAGGTCGGTCTCCGAACTCAATTCCCGTCCAAACTCGATCAGCGTGCGCCGGTAGTCGTAGCGGGTCCGGTAGAAAAACTGGTCGAGCTTTTCCTGAATCCACTTCCGCACCGGATCGAACAACAGCGCGGTGACCACGACGGCCACCACCAAGCCATAGGGTCCGGAACTCGGCACGCGCGCATGCACTAGTTCCGCAATCGCGGCCACTACTCCGAAGTACGCTCCCACGATGGCCGCTGCGGCCAGCGTGTACGCCATGCCGCGCTTGAAGATCAGATCCACGTCCATCAGCCGGTAGCGGAAAATGGCGTATCCAAAGGTCAGGGGCAGCAATCCCAGCGACAGCACCGACACCTTCATGGTGATCGAAGGCATCACTCCGACGAGATACGGCAGAACATAAAAGAGCGTGAAGGGCGTGATGGCCAGGATGGTGCCGCGCGTAATCCACTTGAGCTGCTGCCGCAGGATCGGAGTCGTGGCCTGACGGTAGTTGGTCCACAGAACCGCCGCCGCCGAGACGAAGAAGATCGTCAGATAAGCCCAGTGTACCCGGTTCAGGTTAAAGAGCAGCGAAGCGCTGGCTTTTAAGTACTCAAGCGCCAGGATTTGTATTCCGAGCAGTACCACTCCCGGTAAGTAGAGCAGCGGAAGCGACAGGCGATGCTTGCGGACGAATTCCCGCCGTTCCGGGAAGGTCAATACGTAGTGCAGGAAAAGCGCTGGCTGCAGCAGCCACGCGACTTCATTGGCCCACAGGACGATCCAGTCAAAAGCGTTGAGCTTGCCGGTGTAGTGAAGCGAGTAGAAAATGAACGATACCAGGCAGAAAATGTAAAAGTGCGTGGAGCCCACGGCGGTCCAGCGCCGCAGCAGCACATAAAGACCGATGCTCAGGTAAATGAGCGCGATCAGCCGCAGCCAATCGTTCATGGAGCGCTCGGCCGGAGCCAGCACCACTTCCACATCCAACGGAACCGTGCCGCGGATCAGCGAGTAGGTGGCCTTCGACCAGACACCGGAGTCGTAGAGTTGGCGCGTCACCGCCGCCGCCGTGTCGACCGCGCGGCCGTTGACGCTGACAATCTTGTCCTCGCGGCGGATTCCGGCCCGCTCTGCTGGACCGTTTGGTTCCAGTCGATCCGCCACCAAGTTGCCATTTCGCTCAATCCACCACGCGCCGTCGTCGGGAATCGCAGACTGATGCTCGGCCTTGTAATTGAAACTGGCAAAAAGCACGGCCGCCACTGTGAGTAGAGTCAGCAGAATAGCGGTAAACCGAGCCTCAAATTCGCGGTTCATGGGCAGGGACGGCTGCGCGGCGGAGTGGCCAGACCTTCGACGCCGTTCAGGTATGAGCAACTTCACTGCCACCTTCCAATCTTGCATAGTTCTGGTAAGTCGCTGCCGGAGAGCGACTTCCATAAGTATAGAGTGAATACCGGATAGCTGCTATGAATTATGGAATATAGCTTCTGTTTTTTGGATTCAAAGATTGGGTAGAGACGCGATTTGCCGCGTCTTCAACCCGCGTGATCGACATCGCTTGCGGGAATAGGGTCTGGGTGCTGGGTAAGCTTGAGGAGGCTAGCGGATTATGTGGTTGGCCTGTTTCTGAACTGAAGTGAGGTGACGTGCCCAAACCCTTCCTCTTGGCGTTTGGGGGATTCGAGAACCTTCCCCGTTTCCCGAATCCCCCACTCACTGGGCTCACCGGACTCGACCAGGAGGCGGTGAGCAAATCCCGCAAGTGAGTGTGATCTTGCGCCTGATTCCTGGAAACGTCCATGGAGGCCGTCTGAAGCCGTCTGAACTGATCTGAAGAAATTCGCCGTCCAGTGCTTGACACGGCCAGCCGGGCAGAACAGAATTCCTGACACGCAATTTGCTGAGGAAATAAGCTCCGTATCAAGGAATAAGCCTCGTATCAGGGCATCGCTTTAGTGATGCCAGATGTTTTCGGCATCAGATACCCCTTTAGGGGCTGGGGCAGCGGGAGTTGGGCATTGCCAGATAAGAGAGTCCGTTTCGACGATTTCGAACTCAACTACGCTCGTTTTCAACTCTGCCGCCGTGGCAGCCCGGTTCGGCTCGAGGGCTTGCCGCTGCAATTGCTCATGTTCCTCGTCGAAAAGCGGGGGCAGTTAGTTACGCGCGAGCAGATCTCCGGCGAGTTGTGGAGCAAAGATGTATTCGTCGACGTCGAACAGGGAATCAACACCGCCATTCGCAAGATCCGCCGCGCCCTGTCGGACGACGCGGGCGAGCCGCAGTACTTACAGACCGTAGTCGGAAGAGGCTACCGCTTCGTGGCGCCCAATGCCGAAGAAGAAGATGCCAGCCAACCGCCAGCCGCAGGGTTCACTGTTTCCGCCGAAGACCTGGGACGCGCCATCATGACCGCAGCCGGGTTGGATCCCGAAAGTCCTCGAGCAACTCCGAAGCCCCCTGCCGAAGACTGATAGCTTGAGCGTCAAAAGCGGCAGCCCCCGCGCGCCGAGACATTTCCACTGGTCGATACGTAACTCCTGCATAGCCGGAGGCGTGAAATGAGATGGAGCAGGCTGCCGCTGCTGTTGCGCGCCATCCTGATTGGACTTCTGGTAACCGCTGTTCCCACGTTGCTGTGGGGAATTCTGTTACAAGTCAACCTGAAGCTCTCCGCGCAAATCCCTTGGGCGACCATTCTGATGGCTGCATTCCTGGTCCTCTATTGGAAATATCTTCATGGCTGGGGATGGCCGCAGTCTCTGGCGACGCCACGCCGGATTGGTCTGCGTGCTCCGGCATCGCCCCCGCTGTCTGGGCATGGTCCCTCATGGCCGGCTTTTTGGGTTTGGCAGCGTCGATTGGGTTGTACATAGTGGCGCACCGACTGGTCCGCTGGCCGGCCGCGGCGGCTCCGGATTTCAGCAAGTCCCCCGCGATCACCATCTTCGCCACGCTGTTGATGAGCGCAATCGTCGCCGGTTTCAGCGAAGAGGCTGGGTTTCGCGGCTACATGCAGGGCCCATTGGAGCATCGTTACGGCCCGGCATCGGCGATCCTCATCACCAGCGTGATTTTCGGTCTAGTTCATCTGAGCCATGGAGTTTTCGTCCCAGCGATCCTCTTCGACATAGTCTGGGGCGCCTTCTACGGATTGCTGGCTTGGAGAAGTGGGTCGATCGTTCCAGCGCTTGTGCTCCATTCCGCCGCTGACTTCCTGGAGTTCGTGCTGGTTTGGAAGCTACCCCGTCGCACTCCGGCGCCCCTCGTCTGGCAGTCCACTCCGAATGCTCTTTTTTGGATTGATTGCGCCCTTGTCGTCGTTGCGAGTGCTGCTTCCGTCTGGGCCTTTCGGAGGCTGGGAAGGCTGCACGACGATTCCAGCCGTGAATCCTTAGAGACTGTGTGAGAACTGGGTCGTCCCTCTGGGACTTGGATCACTTTCCCCACTTTACCCACCGCTAAAGCGGTGGGCTAAGCTGGATCGCCCCTCCGGGGCTGGTATTACGGATGCTTCGTTCCACCGGGTTAACCAAAAGCAGTTCTCAAACACACGCCTTAGCCCCCAGAGTGAATGGCCATACTTAGCGGATTGCGGGTGCCCCAATCATTCGCGTTCGTTGCCAATGAGTGGGTGCTCGGAGCCACGTCCACCCTCGTTCGTTCTACAATTGAGCCATGTCACGCCTGGAACAAATCATCGATCTTGAGCAGCGCTTTCTTCTCCCCACCTACAACCGCTATCCCGTGGGCTTTGAGCGCGGGAAAGGTGTCTTCCTCTACGACTTCGAAGGCAAGAAGTATCTCGACTTCGTGGCCGGACTGGGGGTGAACGCGCTCGGACATGCTCATCCGCGCATCGTGAAGGCGATCCGCGAGCAGGCAGCCCGCGTCATCCACATTTCGAATCTCTACTACAACGAATACCAGGGACAACTGGCCGAGCGCCTATGCCAGCTCTCGGGACTTGATCGCGTCTTCTTCTCCAACAGCGGCACCGAGGCCATGGAAGGCGCCATCAAGCTGGCTCGTCTCGCTGGACATAAAGCCGGTGGCGATGCCAAGTCGCAACTGGTGGCGCTGCAGGGTTCGTATCACGGGCGGACGTTTGGCGCCATGTCCCTCACCGGCCAAGACAAGTACCGCAAGGGCTTTGAGCCGCTGCTCGAAAACGTGACCTTTGTCGCACAGAACAACCTCGAAGCGCTGCACGCTGCCGTCAATGCCAACACCTGCGCCATCGTGCTGGAGCCCATCTTTGGCGAAGGCGGAATCCTCGAGTGTTCCGAAGAATTCCTGCTGGCATGCCGGACCCTCGCCGATCATCATCAGGCCGCGCTTATTTTCGATGAGATCCAGTGCGGACTGGGACGCACCGGCAAGATTTTCGCCTTCCAGAGTTTTGGCGTGGTGCCCGACATCGTCACGATCGCCAAGCCGATCGCTGCGGGATTGCCGCTCGGCGCGTTCCTGTCGAAAGAACATTTCGCCTCGGCGATTTCGCCGGGACAGCACGGCACGACTTTTGGCGGCGGTCCGCTGGCCTGTCGCGTCGGGCTTGAGTATCTGGCGATCGTCGAAGAAGAGCATTTGCTCGAAAACGTCGTGAAGGTTGGCGGCTACCTGCATCAACAACTCGAGGAACTGGTTGCGAAGTACGCCGCTACCCGCGAAACCCGCGGCCGCGGATTCATTCAGGGCCTCGCGCTCGACGTTCCCGCGCGTCCATTGGTGGAGCAGGCTCTGGCGGAGGGCGTGCTCTTCAACGCGACCCAGGACACGGTCCTGCGCTTTCTGCCGCCATTCCTGCTGGAAGAAAAGCATGTGGACAAAGGCATCAGAGTGCTGAAGAAACTGCTGGGCAAGAAGCGGAAAAAATCGGGTGATCGGGTGATCGGGTCATCGGGCGATCTGAAAACATAAGAGCACGACGACCGGGGCAAAAAAGAGGGGAGCCAGAATGCAGCTCCCCAAAGCGTTAGAGGCGATAATCACTTAATAAGAATCTCTCCGCGAGGATTTCGTTGCCCACCGATGCCCAAGGTCCCGAAGAAAAGTTCGTCTCCGCCGGCGGGCGCAACACCAGCCCGGGCGCGGCGGGAATTGGAGTCGCATCGGAGCCGCAAATTCAAGTTGAAGAGCATTGGCTCGAACTCCCGGACGGACGCATGCGCTACCTCAAGGCTGGTTCGGGCCCAGCGCTCATCCTGATTCACGGGCTGATGGGATACTCCTTTTCCTGGAGATTCACCATGCCCGCGCTCGCGCCCTATCGAACGGTTTACGCCATCGACAATCTGGGCGCCGGGCTATCGACTGCCCATGAGGGCATGGACTGCCGCATTCGCGCTACCGCCGAGCGGGTCCTGCAATTCGCGGACGCGCTTGGCATTACAGACTTCGATCTGCTGGGAACGTCTCACGGCGGCGCCGTAGCCATCATGGTGGCATCCATCTGTGCGGAGCGAAAGAATGCCCGCCTGCGGCGGCTGGTGTTGGTCGCGTCCGTCAATCCGTGGTCACCGCATGGCAAGCGGCTCGCGCCCTTCCTGGGCCGTCCCTTCGGCGCCATGCTCGTCCGCAACACGATCGAGCGCTGGCGCTTCCCAGACTACCTGTGGCTGCGCCGCCTGTTCGGCGACGGATCGAAGATTCCACCCGATTCGCTCGAAGGCTACCGTATGCCCGTGCGCAAGAATCACGTCTTCCGCCATGGATCGCGCATCGTGAAGAATTGGACGGCAGACCTCGCGGAGCTGGAAGCCGCGCTCCCCAAGATTCGCGACTATCCCACGCTCCTCATCTGGGGAACGAGAGACCGCGCCGTTCATTTTCCGTCCGCCGAGCGGTTGCGGCGGAATTTTCGCGACGTGCGTCTGGTGGCGTTTAAGGGCGTCGGGCATCTGCCTTACGAAGAGGCGCCTGAGGAGTTTAACCGCGCGCTCATCGATTTCCTCAGATCAGTACCCAGTACCCAGTATCCAGTACCCAGTTCTCCGGTGGAAACGGTACCCAGTAACCAGTTCTCAGAAGAGCGGGGTTGACTGGGTACTGGGTACTGATCTTCAATTCATGGACCACGCGATTTTCTACTCGCTGCGCTCGTTCGTCGCCGACTACGGTTACTGGGCCGTGGCTCTGGCCTTGCTGGCGGAGAGCGTCGGCCTCCCCGTTCCCGGTGAGCTCACGCTCCTGCTGGCTAGTTTCTTGGCCTATCAGGAACATCAGCTCCACCTCGGATGGATCATTGTGGTGGCCACCTGCTCCACCACGCTCGGCGGCGATCTGGGCTACGCCGTCGGCCACTATGGCGGGCGTCCGCTGCTTGATCGCTATCAGAACTTCTTTCAGATTCCGCCCTCCATGATGAAACGCGGCGAGCGCATGTTCGCCCGCTACGGCGCTGCCGCCATTTTCTTTGCCCGTTTCGTTTTCGGTGTCCGCATTTTCGCCGGACCGCTGGCCGGCGTGCTGCGCATGCGTCTGCGCGCGTTTGCTCTCTACAACTTTCTGGGTGCGGTGGTCTGGGTCACCTTCATAGCCAGCGCCGGATACCTTTTCGGGCAACATTGGCGCACCTTGTTGCGAACCATGCAGCGCTTCAATATTGCCGTCTTGATTGTCGCCGTGGGCGTGGTGCTGTTTCTGTGGTGGAGATATCGGCGCCAGTCGCCGCCGGATAATGATTGACACCGGTCGGCTGTGCTGGGGATTGTTGGTGTAAAGGCGATGTTTCGCCAACGGTTGGCTTTCATTGACGAACAGGGAGTCAGGTGCAAAAATCCCTCCATGAAATCATGGCTCTTCGTTGTGGTTCTGGCATCTGGATTGTCAGCCCAGACAGTCGATAGCTCTGAGTCGAAGCCGCGACCGAAGGAACTTGCGATCGGTTACGTGGTTTGTTCTGATCGGAGCGACCAATTTGCCTCGGTGTTCCTTAATCTTTGCCGAAACCTTCCTGCAGGAAGGATCAGCTGTGGGCAGACTGTTAATGTCGTGCAGCGACGTGGAGACTGGATCGAGATAGCGTTGCCTGATGGGCTTTCGCGTTACTTGCCGGCAAGCATGGTTTCACGGAGTGCAGAAAGGTTTGTTCCCCTCGATCGGGACTCGGGTATAACAGATAAAGGCCCTGTTGAGTGTCCTGGCGGACCGGCTCCGGGTTCTCCCCTATCCGATGTTGTCGGCCCCCATGCGATTTTTGCGCCAGACCCGTCCTACCCGGAGGCGGCGCGGCAGCGAGCTGTCTCAGGTGAGGTCACTCTGGCGCTCGATGTGCTTCCAGACGGGAGCACCAATAACATACGCATCGTGAAGAGTCTCGATCCGGCGCTTGATCAATCCGCTATTGAGACCGTCGCAAGCTGGAAATTCAAGCCTGCTACCAAGGCCGGGATACCGGTGAAGACGGAGATCAAAGTGGAAATATCGTTCCGACTATCTGGAATGCCGCAGTCCGGGCTGGTCTATACAGGCCTTCCCTGTGCTGCGAAGATTGATGCTCGTGACATCAAAGGCCTGCTTAAGAAGGCGTACAAGGGAGACCCCAAAGCCCAATTCGTCATCGGTTGCGCATGCGAATACGGCGTTGCTCGGGCATCGCCGGATCCGGAACAAGCCATTGATTGGTACCGTAAAGCGGCGGAGAGTTTGGTCCCTGCACAGTTCTTCTTAGGTAGAGCATATTTATTGAAGTCCGATTACGTACGTGCCTACACGTGGTTAAGGATTGCCAATCTGGGCGGGTACAAAGACCCAAGTAACAGTTTGGAAATGGTCACCCAACTTCTCAATGAAAAGCAATTGGGTGAGGCAGAAGAGCAAGTAACTGCTTGGAAAGGTCGCCACGGGACGAATTAGGGACAGCGGAATCGCGCCATCAGCGGCCAACGTTGGCTTTAATCCCAGCCAGCTCGCGAAATAGTTGGGGCGCGACCGGAGAAGCTATGTGGCTGTTGTCAACAGCGATAGCACTCGCCGGCTCTGCTTCGCCGCGTCAGTTTCTTCCGTCACTTCCACTCGTCCGCCCGTCGTCCTATGCTGGTAGAAGCATCGCCCGAGAACTTCGTGATTCCCGATCGCACACAAAAGAGCCCGCAACCCGCAGACGCGTCCCGCTCTTGGCTGGGACTTTCGCAGGTCTGGGTGCGCTTCCTGCTGGCCATCGTGGGACTGATGTTGGCTTTCGGCGCGGCAATATTCTCCACGGTCGAACGCGAAGCGGGCAGCCTTTGGGGAACCCTGGTTATGGCGTCGGCGGCGCTTTTGCTGGCCACTTTCGTCGGCCTGACTACCGTGCCCTACCTGGCGCGGCGCGTGGTCGCGAGCCGGGTTCGCGAGGCCATGGACTACGACGTCACTCGCGTTGGCCTGATCTACATCCTGATCAGCGTCGTAATTGGAATCGCCGCCCTCAACACCGGGAACAACCTGCTTTACGTGGTCGTCGCCGCGTTGCTCTCTGCCATTCTCGTTTCCGGAGTTGCGTCGGCGCAGGTGCTTCGCAGTCTGGAACTCGATGTTCACTTGCCGGAGCACGCGTTTGCCGGGCGTCCGATGCTGGCGCGCCTGCTCTTGCGCAACGCGAGTGCGTGGCTGCCATCTTTTTCCGTGCGCGTGGTTCCCGCCAAGCGCAAGAACAAGAATAAAGCCCGCTGGCGCTGGGAAGCCTCGACCTTCGGCTGGCCACCTAACCGCGCGGCGCAGCAGCAGTGGCTCCGGTTGCCCGACCGCCGCTTGCGGCGCGTGCGCGAAGAAGAGGAGAAGCCGATCCTGCAAGAGTCCGTTTATTTCCCCTTCATCGCTCCCGGACAGGAACTCGTCGCCGATCTGGAGATGAACTTCCCAGCCCGCGGCCGATACTGCGAAAAAAACTTCGGGCTGGCCACGCGCTTTCCCTTCGCGTTTCTGATGAAAACCCGGCGGATTAACCTAGTCCGCGAAATCATCGTCTATCCCGCCGTCGAAGCCACCGAACAGTTCCGCGAAGTTCTTCCCATGGTTACTGGCGAGTTCGAAACCTTTGTGCGCGGACGCGGCTACGACCTTTACCTCATTCGCGACTACATGCCCGACGACTCCGCCCGCCACGTGGACTGGAAAGCCACGGCCCGCACCGGCGCGCTCAAAGTCCGCGAGTTCAGCCGCGAAGATGAACGCAAGCTACGCATCGTGTTCGATAACCCCGCCCCCGGAGTCCTGCCGCCTGCGGTTTATGAGCGAGCGGTGTGCCTGGCTGCCTCATTGGGATGGCACTTCCATCACGAAGATGTGGAAGTCTCCTTCGTCGCGCCGGGATTGGAGCCCACCGAGGACGTCTTCACCTTCCTGCGATACCTGGCGCTGGTCGAACCGCAGGAGGCGACCCCTGTATTCAGTCGTCTGCGGGCCAGTGAAGATTACAACCTGATCGTTACTGGCCGCGACGCCGCCGAACTGCCCGCCGCCTTGATCGCTAGATCCTACGTTATTTCGTTGGCCGCGAGTCAAAGCGCGTAGCCGGTTTCAGGAAAACGAGTTGCTCCCCGCTGGTGCTAATCTTCATTTTTTTCTTTACCCCCTGACGGTTTTCGACATATACTCCGCCGGGGTCCAGACACAAAAGCAGTTTAGCTTCCTTAGTTCAAGGCGAGTTTGGCGCCTGTCCGCCAGGCTCGTTTACTTTCCGGCGTAAGCCCACGGGAGGTGCAGATGTTGATCTGTGATCTGCTCAGAAATCAAGCCGCCATATCCGCCGAGGCCCATCAGACCGTGCTCGAAGTCGCCAGCATGATGGTGGAACACAACATCGGCGCCGTACCGGTTCTGCAAGAAGGGCGCCTGACCGGCATTTTCTCCGAGCGCGACCTGATGAGTCGAGTGGTCGTCGACGGCAAGGATCCCGCCCGCACCTTGGTCAGTGAGGTTATGACCGTAGATCCTCTGACGGTCGCTCCGAACGATTCACTGGAGACCTGCATGACCCTGATGAAGCGGCATGGCTTCCGGCATTTGCCGGTCTGCGCTGGAAGTGAACTGAAGGGCGTTGTTTCCTTGCGCGACATCCTTCTCCACGATCTCGACGAAAAGGACGATGAGGTGCGCATGATGCGCGCTTACATGCATTCCACGCCCGACGCGGGATAGGCTTGCCCGCTTTCCACCCCCGCAGTTGGAGGTAATGGTTACTAAGGTTACCTAAGAGGGTTGACCCGGAAGGGCAGCCTGCCTGAGGATGTGGAGGAGGGGGCGGGGCGATTTCTGCGGATGGTCGCGCACCTCCTCTTAATGGCCATGACTTTGCACAGCCACGCCGTCGTCCTGTGTTTGTGGTGCGCGCAACCGATCCTGCAATCGGTGGTGGCGGTAATCTTATGGCGCCGCAAGCTGCACAAGCAGTTTCCCGTGTTCTTCTTGTTCCTACTGGTGCAGATTGCGAATTTTGCTGTGGTCTTTCCGCTTTGGCTCGCCGGCAATGGCTTGTATTTCGGCCTTTTCTGGCTGGGGGAGGCAGTCAACGCGGTTCTCGGCTTCAAGGTTATTCATGAGATTTTCCTCGATGTGTTCCGCCCTTATCACGCTCTGAAGGACCTGGGCACATTGCTGTTCAAGTGGGCGGGCGTGGTGATGCTGCTGGTTTCGGTGATCGTCGCCTTTTCGAATTCTATCGATCAGGAGCCGCTGGTGCAGGCTCTCACTACCCTGCAGCGCTCGGTCCGCGTCGTGCAGCTTGGCCTCATTCTATTTTTGCTGCTGTTTTCGCGCTTTCTGGGAGTGTCCCGAAAGCAGGTCAGTTTTGGGATCTCTCTCGGCTTCGGAATCGTAGCGGGTGTCGAACTGATGCTGATGGCGTTGAATTCGGGAGGATTTGTCACGCACAAGAGTCTCAACCTGATCAACATGGCCGCTTATGGTCTTGCCATTTTTGTTTGGATCGGCTACTCACTCTCGCGTAAAGCCGTGCGCGAGACCGCCGTCAACCGTTTGCAGACCCAGCGATGGGAGCAGGGCTTGGCGGATATTCAACACCCGGTGCCTTCCGATTCGCTGATCCCGATGTTCGAAGGCATGGTGGAACGCGCCTTTTCGCGAAGCTCGAATCTGGCGCCTGCGGAAAATCATTCCTCACTCAATAACTCCGACGTCTCGCTCAAAGCCAATTCCGCAGCAGCCGGTTCCAAGACCCGGTCCTAAACCATGGCTCTAGCTCAAAACAGCCCTCCGGCGAAAACCTTGTCAAGAGGGTTTTTCGGCAGTTTCAGGCGCCTTCTTCTAGAGCCTGAACCGAAGCAATTCGATTCAAACCATTACCTTAAGAAACTAGCGTAAACGCCGGTCAAATTGCCTACCGGACGGCCCGTTGACTTTTCGGCACACCCACCAGTTCGCCGCAGCGCTCTGCGTCCTTCAATTAACCTCCTATTAATGAGAAAGTTGCAGGGTTGTGTATAATTCTCTCCGCTGGAGGCTGGTAGTTTGATCCTAGCCTTCGGCTGACCCTAAGGAGAAAGTCAAACCATGAAACGTTCGCTCAGGGCGTTAATACTACTGGTAGGTCTGGTAGGTACGTTTGCGTATGCCGCGATCCCGAAGGTTCCAACTCCCTCGGGACCGTTTCCGTGTGGTCCTAGCCATCCGCACTGCGACGATTAGTCGCAGGGTGTACGTGGTTGCTTAACCAAGATGAAGTAATTATTCGAATCACGAACGCAATTTTCGGGGCTGGCCTAAGTGGCCGGCCTTCTTTTTTACTTGGCGTCTTTCTTGCCCGGAGTTTCGGACTCCACCTTCGGGCCTGCGGCGGACGGTTTCCCATCTTCCGGCGCTTTCGCATCCGCTCCGGGAGGCTGCGTTTCGGCGGCGCTACCGCTCATGTACTGCACGATGATCGAAATCCGCCGGTTCGCAGGGTCCAGCGGATCCTTTAAGTTGCGCAGGCGCTGATCGGCAAAGCCGCGCACTTGCGACACCTGATCGCCGCGCAATCCCGCTAGCTGCATCAATCGCCGCGCCGCGTTCGCGCGGTCGGCCGACAGTTCCCAGTTGCTGTAGTTGCCCGCACCTGTAAAAGGCTTGGCGTCGGTGTGTCCCTCAACCGAAATGTGGTTGGGAACTTTTCCCAATTCCGCCGCCATCAGCGTCAGTAACTCCTGCCCACTATTGTTGAGCTTGGAACTCCCGCTTTCGAAGAACGTTCCTTTCTCCGATTCCAGCAACTCGATGCGCAGGTCCTCCGCCGTCACCGTCATCTCGATGTTCTTTTTCAGCTTATCCAGGTCGTTGATCTTCTGGATGGTTTTCTGCAATTGATCTTTGAGCTTCGCCATATCCTGCTTGGGAACTGGAGGGGCTTCGCCCGTTCCCGCCACGGTGCTCCCCAGCTTGTTCCCAGTCCCACTGGGATCTTTGAAGTAGCCGCTAATGGCGAGTTGAGTCTGCTTGCTGCTGCTCATCAGCCACAACACAATGAACAGTGCCATCATGGCCGTGACAAAGTCAGCGTAAGCAACCTTCCATGCGCCGCCATGATGACCGCCGTGGCCGCCTTTCTTCTTGATGATGATGATGGGTGGTGTCGGCATGACCCTGTCTATCCCGCCGGCGCCCCAGCAGCGGCAACGTCCGCCGCCTCATCTTTCGCGCCCCGGCAAGCCTGTTCGACCTCCTGAAACGAAGGACGCACGTGCCCCGGCACCGTCCGCCGCCCGATCTCCACCGCCATGATCGGCGCAACGCCTTTAAGAAAGGCAATCATGGTCACCCGTAACACCAGCAGGAACGCGTGCTCTTCGTCCACTGTCTTGCCCATGCGCGCCGCCAGCGGTCCCACTAGTCCATAGCACAGGAGAATCCCCAGAAAAGTCCCCACCAATGCCGCTGCTACTTTTTTCCCAATTTCTTCCGGAGGTCCGCCGAGTGCGCCCATCGTGACCACCACCCCCAGCACACAGGCCACAATGCCCAGTCCCGGCAGCGAGTCCGCCATCGTGGCCAACGACGTCACCGGTTCGCTCGCCTCGTGGTGATGGACTTCCATGTCCGCCTCCAGCATCTGGTCCAGATCGAATACTTCCACCCCGCCGCTCACGGCCATTCGCATCGTGTCGCAGACGAACGCCACGGCATGGTGGTTCTTCGCGAAATCTTCATACTTCAAGAACAGCGGGCTCTTGTCCGGTTCCTCGATGTCCGTCTCCAGCGCCACCAGACCTTCCTTGCGCGCCTTTTGCAGCAGTTCATACATCATCTTCAAGGAATCGATGTAGCGCTGCGTGGTGTACTTCGACGACGCAAATGCCCCCATAAGCCCGCTGATCATCTCTTTCAGCGTGTGGACAGGATTCGAGATCAGCACCGTGCCCACCGCCGCCCCACCGATGATGAGCAGCTCCGCCGGTTGCATCAGCACCAGCATGTTGCCGTGCTCCATCAGGTAGGCGGCCACGATGCAGCCGAACACCACCACGATCCCAATGATCGCAAACATCGAGCATCATCCTCGCAAGCGTCCAGAAACGTTCGCAGCCGCTACCGCCCTCGCTATCCCTTTCGAGTGCGAAGGCTTCATCTCTCGCAAAAGCGATTCCAGGTCACTGCCCGAGGTGGCCACCGTGTAGGCGACCTCGGCGTCAACCATGAACGGGTCGCCCCACCACAAAACCTCCGAGTGGCTCAGCAGGTTCAATAGAATCTCAGCTGTCGTGGCCACCATGACCGGACTTGCCGAGGGCAGCACCACCAGAAACTCGTTCTCGCCCCAGCAGCCCAGAAAGTTCTCCGCATCCAGACTGTTGCGCAATGTCTGCGCTGCGGTGCGAAGAAAGGGAACAACCGACTGGGGACCGTGTTTCAATCGAAACTCCTCCAGCCCCCGCACCCGTATCCGCAACAACCCGAAACCGATATGCGATTCCTCCATGCCCGCCATGCATTCGTTCATCACGGCCCGCGTCAAGCGGCGCGAAGGAACTCCCGTGGTTGCGTCCAGGCATCCATACATCGGCGGCCCGGACGATTCCTCGCGATAAAAAAATGCCTCCTCGAACAAAACCGTCGCGCCCCCGATCGCGTCGCCGTATTCCAGAATCGGCCGCGTGCAGATCCTCACCGCCGTGCGATGCCCGTTCTTGTGCAGGTAGAAAGCCGTGCATCGCTGTGGCTTCCGCTGGCGGATGGTCATCATCACCGGGCAGCGTTCCCCACTCAAGCTGTTGCCCCGCCGGTCGCAGGCCTGCACTGCATCTTCCAGGAGATGTCCCACCACATCCTGCCCCAGATGCCCGGTGAGGTGCTCCGCGCCCCGGTTCCAGAAGCGAATCAGCCCATCCCGGTCCACGATGTAAATCCCCACCGGCAGCTCTTCCACCAAATGCCGGAACAGCTTCGGGTTATCGAAAAAGTCGGAAGACATGGCTGGACACGCCACCTTCTAGTTTTATCGGCAGTCAAATCAGTGAACTTCAGAAGACAGAAGGACAGCAAGGCCGTACGCATCGAGCGTCGCACCTGCCCGTCGCACCTCTTCGTGGGTTAGCCACCGTATGAAAAGCCAGCTTTTCTCTGTGGAATGGGTACGATGTCAGATACCCGAGCGTCTAACCAGAAGTGGTTCGAATGCAACTCGGACAGGGCGTATCGTTCTAAGCCGCGTTAAGCGCGGCGATTTGCTGGTCGAATTCGACCGGCAAGCGCAAATTCGCAACTCTCTCGACCAACAGGCGGAGTACGACAAACTGGTGAGCCAGGTTGCCGAGGAGCAAGCGAAGGAGGACGAGGCGCGCGCCAAGAACGAAACCGAACTTCACCGTGGGTGGAATGGTGGCCAGGAATTTCTGGGATGCCGAGCCGGGCGGGCACTTTGAGGTTACGGTTCAGGTGCCAGGCTCCGACCCGCGCCTTCGCGCCGGGTTTACGACAGCAAACGCGTTGTGTATGTCAGGAATGGAAGCGGCTTTGAAGCTCGCGCGGTCAAGGTCGCGGCCGAGACGGAGAGTCGCACAGCGATCGATGATTCGAGTGCCGGCTTGACGGCCGATGATCTGAGCCGATGAGCATGGTCTGGCTCTGAAGACGTACCGCAGTGCGCCCGGAATGGTGGGACTATGCCTTTGACTGGTTCCCCCAAAACTGCTCCCTTTTGACCAGTTTTTGCCCAGGCTGTTTCCCTATCATGGTGCTCTGGCAGCCTTGGAGGCACTCATGGAAAACCTCACTGATTTGATGCAAAGGCTACTTGAAATCCAAAGTGGCGGAAGACAGAGAAGCCCAGAGCTGATCGCGGAAGACGAGCGGTTGATGAATGGTCTGCGGGAGAGAGTTTTGGCAGGGGGGCCCTCACAAAAAGTCAAGCCGCCATCAGGCTTCGTGGCCGGATAAAGCGGCTGTCATCGTGGTGGAGAAGCCGGCTGGATTTGCCTGCGCTGCGTCTCCAAATTAACCGTCGCGAAATTAACCGTCGCGAACAAACAGCGAAGGACTACGCCGGCGAGCGCCCCAGGATGTATAATTCGAACGGAACACGAACGCCAGTGGTTGGGTCACTCGGTTCAAGAGCTGTACGGGTGGTGTTCCAGTTTCTCGAAGCCCTGCGCCTGCGAGGGCTTTTCATTTTAGAGTGTCGTTGTTAGCGCATCGTTTTATCGCACTATCCGGCGCGGTAGCCAAGTGGTAAGGCCGAGGTCTGCAAAACCTCTATCGTGAGTTCGATTCTCACCCGCGCCTCCAACCTAATCCCGCACCAGACTCAGGGAGAAGAACAACGGAGGTCCGCGCGTTCCCGTCCGACTGGACCCTTCGCCTTTCGCTCAGGACAGGCTCGCGAGACGCACGTCGCTCCAGCCGATGCCTACTTAATGTCCTTCATTGCCAGCAGCGAGCCATAGTCGCGGCCGGAGGGCTCGACGGCTCGCGCTACCACGCCGGCAAAGGCTTCGCGAAATTCGGGAAACCTCGCCACCAGCGCCTTAATCACCGACATATTTTCCTGAAACGTCTGCGCGCTATTCGATACATCGGCGGCCTCGTACTTTACGATCACGTCGAGATCGTTGGCCACGGCCAGCGGAGAGATTTCGGTCAAATGATAGACCTTGCCGCCGGCGCTCATATCCACGGTCTTTCCATTCGCGGGCACATCGGAGGGTTGCGTTGCCTGGGTCTCGTCGTAGAGTTTGTCGGTGGCGAGCGTGCTCATGACGTCAACCGGAGCGGCCAGGAAGATCGCCTCACGGTAATACAACCAGGCGTTGTGATTCTTCGATTTAGCTTTGAAATCGCGGGCGCGCTGCGTAAACCATGCGGCATCGTGTCCTGCCGCCTGCGAGGATTTTGGGAAAAAACCAGCCAGCTTCCAGTCGGCGCCCACCTGCTGCAGCACCAGCGTCAGCGTCATGGCGCCGTTTACGTCGACAATAGTTACGCCGTACTTGCCGGGCGGCAGATTCGGCAGGACAAACACCGCGCTATCCTTGGTCTGTCCCGACGGCCCAAATACACCGCACAGAAATTCGGCGCGAGCCAGCGGCGCCGGGCCATCGGCGGTCAGCAAAAAGGGAGGCCGCACCGTTGCTTGTCCGCCGGTGAACGCGGCCTGGTTTTCTTTGACTGCAGTTTCGATGCCGGCAAAGCTGTCCGCGACCGAAGCAATGGAGTTCTGCTTCAGAGCGGCCGAATCGCCGCGTGCCGACATTTCGAAGTAGCGCTTCGCGGAGGTTTCGAGCGCAGTTCGCGCCGAAGCGTCCATGTCCGCGGCGCTCTGGCAGATCTGGGCTGGGACGTACGCCGATGCTCCCAGCAGCAACAGACACAGCCAGCGCCGGCCGCCCCGTCGAGCCTGGAGCGTGTATCCAGAAGCAGTAACCAAGGGAAACGCCTCCGTTCGCATTTTACGCGCTCTCCCGGCCGAGAGTACTCCAAATGCCTGCAAAGCTAACCTGCAATGGGTCGTTGGTAATCATTGCGCAAAAACAAGGCGGACCGGCGTTCTACCAGCAGTGGTAAAATCAGGCTGGGGTCGAGTGGCTGTGAAATCTCCAGCCGCTCGCGGAGACGGGGAACTTTCGATGCCGCGCACACGCAGATGGACGGTCTTGGCGCTCTTGCTGGCAGCTCCGGTCGTTCTTGCTCAGGCTCTCCTTGCGCAGACAACTACACCAGTCGCGGCCCCGGCCACCCCTCCGCACCACAAATCTCATAAGACCAAGAAGCAGCTCGTGCTGCCACCGTTGCCCAGCGGTCCGCTCAGTCAGTTGCCCATGGATCAGATTCCCGCAACGCCAGCGAAAGTCAGTTATCAAGGTGGGTTGCTGACCATCTCGGCTCAGAATTCGACTTTAAGCGAAATCCTGCGCGATGTGCGCAAGCTCACCGGTGCGTCCATTGAAATTCCTGCGGGCTTAGGCGCCAACGAGCGCGTGGTGACGCACCTCGGCCCGGGTGCGCCACGGGATGTTCTGGCGGGATTGCTCAACGGGTCCTCATTCAATTACGTGATGCTGGGTTCAAACTCGGATCCCACGGCGATTGTGAGTGTGATCCTCTTGGCAAAGCCATCGGCGGCGGGCGAGACCCAGACCGCCGCGAACGTGAATCAGAACAATCCGGCGCCGGCGCCGAACCGCTTTTCGCAGCCGATGCCGTTCGGCCAGCAGGGCCTGGTTGCTCCGCAGCCGGGGAACGTACAACCGGCGGTAGCCGACGCCGACGATAGCAAAGACGATGACGACAGCGCCGACGACAGCGCCGAGGATCAGACCCAGCCGCAGCCTGGCGCGACCGGCGCAAATACCCCGGACCAGCAGCAACAACCGGACCCAAACCAGCCCAACGCGGGACCGAAGACCCCTGAGCAGATTCTGGAGATGATGCAAAGACAAAGGCAGCAGCCGGGAGCGCCCCCGGTCGTTCCCCAGCAACCGCCGCCTGACTAGCAGCCGCGCATCTCTGCGCGTGCTCCTGGCATCCAAGGGGAAAGCTATTCCGCAAGATTCAACGAAAGATTGTGGGGGCGTGCTTAGTCGCCACTGGCGTGGCTTTGATGGGCTACCAACGCCGACAGCACGTTGGACGCTCGAGAGGGGTTGACGACGGCCAATACTCCGCAAATCGTGCAATACGCGCCGAATACGCCGAGAATCACGGTTAAAATGGCAGTGCTGCTGATTAGGAAAGCTACGAAAATCGGGTTCACTTGACTGGCCCTTGCTGGCAGCCACGTTGTGCATCGCGCGGCTGCAAATGTTTTACTCGATCCGCATTTGACCCCCGCCGATGTTCACAACTAAGATACGAGAATCGAACTGCGTATCTCCACTCTCCAACATTTCTTAGGACCCGTCCACGTTACGGAAGTGTCATAACGTGTTGCGCTAATGGCTATCACCAGCATTTCGGTGCGCGGCGCGCGCCAACACAATCTGAAGAATATTGACGTCGAGATTCCTCGCAATACTCTGACGGTCATAACGGGCCTGAGCGGCTCCGGCAAATCCTCGCTCGCTTTCGATACGATTTATGCCGAAGGCCAGCGCCGCTACGTCGAAACGCTTTCCGCCTACGCTCGCCAGTTTCTCGACCAGATGGAGCGCCCCGACGTCGATTCCATTGACGGCCTCAGCCCTTCGATTTCCATCGAGCAGAAAACCACCAGCCGCAGCCCGCGCTCCACCGTCGGCACCATCACCGAGATCTACGATTACCTGCGCCTGCTCTACTCGTCGATCGGTGTGCCCCATTGCCCGAATTGCGGCAAGCCCATCACCCGCCAGTCTGCCGAGCAGATCGTGCAGCGGGTGATGTCACTCACCCCCGACGACCGCGTCATGATCATGGCGCCCATCGTTCGCGGCCGCAAAGGTGAATTCAAAAAAGAAATGGAGAAGCTGGTCCAGCACGGTTTCTCCCGTGCCCGCGTCGACGGCGAACTGGTGAACCTCGAGGACGACCTCGCGCTCGACAAGCGCAAGAACCACACCATCGAAGTCGTCGTCGATCGCCTGCTGGTGAAGCCCGGAATCGAGCATCGCCTCGAACTCTCGGTCGGTCTAGCCATGAAACTCGGCGGCGGCCTGGTCCTGGTCGCCGTTGTCAACGGAGACGAGACGCTTTATTCCGCACGTCTTGCCTGCCCCGACTGCGGCATCAGCGTTCCGCAACTGGAGCCGCGTTCGTTCTCGTTCAACAGTTCCTATGGCGCCTGCCCCGAATGCCACGGTCTCGGAAGCCGCTACGATTTAGATCCTGCGAAAGTGATTGTCGATTGGTCGAAGCCGGTGCTCGATGGAGCCGTGGGCCCCGGTTCGTCATCGCAAAGTCTGATTCGCAGCATTCAGTTGGTGGTTCAAGCCTACGGTTTCGACTTGTCAACGCCTTTCGAGAAATTTCCCGATAAGATTCAGAACCTCCTGCTCTACGGCGAGCCGCAGCGCGGGGGCCAGCGCGAGAATAGGACAGGGTTTCTCGGAATTCTCGGCCACCTCAGACAGAATCTCGAATCCTCTACGTCCGATACCTATCGCGAATATCTGCTCGATTTCATGTCGGCCACGGAATGTTCGGTGTGCCACGGCAAGCGTCTGCGTCCTGAGAGCCTGGCCGTAAAAGTGAACGGCATGTCCATTGCCGATTTCACCAGCCTTCCGATTGCGCGCGCTCTCGAAGCCGCGCGCAAGATCAAGCTGACCGGCAGGGAACTGACCATCGCCGGACGCATCGCGCACGAAATCACCGAACGCCTCGAATTCCTCGACAACGTTGGACTCGGCTACCTGTCGCTGGGGCGCTCGGCCGCCACGCTCTCGGGCGGAGAAGGCCAGCGCATCCGTCTCGCGACTCAAATCGGATCCAAACTGCGCGGCGTGCTTTACGTTCTCGACGAACCCTCGATCGGGCTGCACCACCGCGACAACGGCCGTCTGCTGGCGGCACTGGAGAATTTGCGCGATCTCGGCAATACCGTTCTCGTCGTAGAGCACGATGAAGAGACCATCCGCCGCGCCGACTACGTCATCGACCTCGGCCCCGGCGCCGGCCGTCATGGCGGCGAGTTGGTCGCCGCCGGAACCCCGGCCGAAATCATGAACTCACCCGCGTCTCTGACCGGAGCGTACATCTCCGGGCGCCAGCACATCGCCATGCTTCCCGAGCGCCGCAGCCCGAATGGCAAGGCCATCACCGTTCTAGGCGCGCGTGAGAACAACCTAAAGAATCTCGACGTAGTATTCCCGCTCGGCGTGATGACGGTGGTCACCGGCGTTTCCGGCTCCGGCAAATCAACCCTGGTCAATGACATTTTGTACCGCGCCCTCGCCAAGCAACTCTATCGTTCGCGCGAAGAACCCGGCACGCACAAAGCTATAACGGGAGGGGAGTTGATCGATAAGGTCATTCGCATCGACCAGTCGCCCATCGGCCGCACTCCGCGCTCCAACCCGGCAACCTATACCGGAATTTTCGCGGCGGTTCGCGACCTCTACGCCATGCTTCCCGAATCGCGCGAACGCGGCTACAAACCAGGGCGCTTTTCCTTCAACGTTTCTGGTGGACGCTGCGAAGCCTGCCAGGGCGAAGGCCAGCGCCGCATCGAAATGAATTTCCTGCCCGATGTTTACGTGCAGTGCGAAGTGTGCGGCGGGCGCCGCTACAACCACGAAACGTTGTCGGTTCACTACAATGGCAATTCCATCGCCGACCTGCTCGAAATGCCAGTGTCGGACGTGCTCCAGATTCTCGAAAACATCCCGCAGGTAAAGCAAAAGCTGCAAACCCTGGTCGACGTTGGCTTGGGATACATTCACCTTGGCCAGTCTGCAGTTACTCTTTCGGGCGGAGAAGCCCAGCGCATCAAACTCGCCCGAGAACTGAGCAAGCGTCAGACGGGAAAGACTCTTTATCTACTGGACGAGCCGACCACGGGATTGCACTTCGACGATGTGCGAAAATTGCTCGATGTGCTGCACCGTCTCACCGATTTAGGAAACACCGTTATCATCATCGAACACAACCTCGACGTTATCCGGAACGCCGACTGGATCCTCGATCTCGGCCCCGAAGGCGGAGAAGAAGGCGGGCGCATCGTGGCTCAAGGCACACCCGAACAAGTGGCGCGCGTGAAGAAGTCCTACACCGGCCAGGCGCTGACCGCGTATTTCAACGGCTCGGCAAAGAATGGCGCAGCAAAAAGCGTGCTTGCACTCACCGGCACAGGCGAGCTAGCGTGAACTTTTTTGCTGACCACCCGCCGGAGAATTCAACGCCACCGAAGCCCATCGACACGCCAGTGGAGGGACGGGCGTCCTGGCCCGTCCAAGCCGAGCAGGGCTCGGCAGATGCCGGTAGCCATAGCGATTCCGGATTTGCTTCAGTTGCCAATCACCTTTCCGACGGCCCGCCCGCCGAACTCGTCCCCGCTGCGTTGCCCGATCCCGCGTGGAATGGCTGGGATGTCCTCCGCCTCATATTTCTCACCATCGTGGCGCTCTTCGCCGGCGTGTTTACCGTGTTGCTCATCGCCCGCTGGTGGGTCTACCCGCACACGCGTCTCGGCGAAATCGCTCGCGTCCCGCTGGTCATCATCGCGGGACAATCGCTGGCCTACCTTCTCATCCTCGCCTACATGTATGTTCTGGTGACGCGGGAGCGCCGCCGCCCCGATTTTCTCGCCGCCGTCCACTGGAACTGGCCTTCCAACATCGCCGTGTACGTGTTCGCGGGCTTCGCGCTTTCGCTGGCGTTGCAAGGCCTGGCCCATTTCTTGCCGATTCCTAAAGAGTTGCCGATCGACAGCTTCTTCCGCACTCCCGCCGAAGCCTGGGCGCTCGGCATCCTCAGCATTACCCTGGCGCCTCTGATGGAAGAACTCTTCTTTCGCGGATTCCTCTATCCCGTACTCGCGCGCAGCCTCGGTTTGCCGGTCGCCGTCTTCGTGACCGCGCTCGGTTTCGCCCTGCTGCACGGCGCGCAACTTATGTTCTCCTGGGGACCAGTGCTCGTGATCTTCCTGGTCGGCCTGATCCTGACGGTGGTCCGAGCCAAAACAAATTCCGTAGCCGCCAGTGTTCTCATCCACATGGCCTACAACGGCACCATCACCGTAGCCATGTTCGCCGCCACCGATGGTTTTCGGCATCTGGAGAAGCTCAACCAGTGAAGGGTCTTGGGTGTCAGGTCTCAGGTCTTAGCGCTGGCTGCTTGGCTTCCCAAACTTCGAGTTGGCAGTCGTCGACGGTTCGCTATACCCTGAGACCTGACACCTAAGACCTGAGACCTGAACTTCCATGTCCACTGCACGACAAGAATTGCTGAAACTGCTGGCACAAAAATCATTTCGCCTCGGCGAATTCAAGCTGTCCTCCGGCGGCACCAGCGACTATTACATCGACTGCCGTACCACCACGCTCGACGCCCGTGGCGCGCAACTGGTAGGCCAAGTCTTCTTGGAAGAAATGCGCCGCCAAGGATGGCACGCCGACGCTATCGGCGGACTCACCATGGGCGCCGACCCCATCGTAGTCGCCGTTGCCGTCACCAGCGGCACGCTGCATGGCTTCCTGGTGCGTAAGGCCGAGAAGCAGCACGGCACCGGCCAGCGCATCGAAGGCTACCGCGAAAAAGACGCGCGCGTAGTGATCGTGGACGACGTCTGCACCACCGGCTCTTCCACCGTGCAAGCCATCGAAGCGGCGAGGGAATTTGGCTTCAAAGTAGTAGGCACGATGTGCCTGGTAGAGCGCGAGGATGCCCACGGCCGACCCAACGTGGAAAGAGCGGCCGCGCCCGCGCCGTTTATTTCGATCTTTACGGCGAACGAGGTGCGGAAAGAGCATTTAGCAATTAGCACTTAGCTGCGAGCTACGAGCCGCGAGCTACGAGCGACCAACAACTGACTTTATGATCCCCGACGGATATACCGACCTCGCTCCCGGAAAAATCGCGTCGGTTGTAACCTACCTCGAAATGCTCGAACGCCCTCCGCTGGCTGACGTTTCCTCGATCGAAATGCGGAGCAGAGTGCAATTGCGGCAGGTGCAGAATCCCAATCTCGATTGGTATCGCACGCTGTACCGCCGAGCGGGCGCTCAATGGTTTTGGTTCAGCCGTCTGGAGATGACAGACGAGCAACTGACGGCAGTGTTGCACTGCTCCACCAGCGATTTGTTCGTGGCCGAACGCGAAGGGAGCGAGATCGGCATCGCAGAACTCGACCGTTCAGAGCCTCCAAGCGTGGAGATCACAAGCTTCGCACTCTTCCCCGAGTCAATCGGGAAGGGCCTTGGACGCTCTTTCATGACGCAGTTGCTCGACCGTGCATGGAGTCACTCGACGGCGCGAGTCTGGTTGCACACCTGCAATTTGGATGGTCCGGCGGCGTTGACTTTCTATATGAAGTGCGGCTTCCGTCCCTACAAGCGGGCAATCGAGGTAGCCGACGATCCGCGCATCCGCGGAATTCTGCCAGAAGACACCGCGCCGCAGGTCCCGATTATCCGATAATCTAGAAGGATAGGCTTCATTCCTGCGCGCCCGTATGGGCCACGCGGCAGCGCAGACAGAAAGCCAATGACCAACGACTAACGACTAACTCTATGATCCAAACCTTGGAATGGACCCCCCGCGGCGTAGTCTTCATCGATCAGACGAAGCTGCCCACCGAAGAAGTCTACGTAACCTGCACCACGCACCAGCAGGTCGCCGACGTGATCCGCAACATGGTAGTCCGCGGAGCGCCTGCTATAGGCGTTGCTGCTGCCATGGGCATCGCCCTCGGCGTGAAGAATTCCAAAGCCGAGAATGGCGCTGATCTCAAGAAAGACTTCGACCAGATCTGCGAAACCATCCGCCGGACGCGCCCCACCGCAGTGAATTTATTCTGGGCGATCCGCCGGATGACGGAAAAGTTTGAGCGCATACGCATTCACTCCGTCGCGCAAATCAAGCAGGAACTGATCGAAGAATCCCAGCGTATGCACGCCGAAGATATCGCCGCAAACCAGGCCATGGGACGCCACGGCGCCACGCTAATGCCCGCAAGCGGAGGCGTGCTAACCCACTGCAATGCCGGAGCGCTCGCCACTGCCGGTTACGGCACCGCACTCGGCGTAATCCGCGCCGCCGTCGAAGCGGGCAAGAAAATTCACGTCTACGCCGACGAGACGCGCCCCTTCCTGCAAGGCGCGCGCCTGACCGCATGGGAGCTGATGAAAGACGGCATCCCCACCACCGTAATCTCCGACAACATGGCCGGAGCGATGATGCAGCAAGGCAAGATCGGAGCCATCGTAGTGGGCGCCGACCGCATCGCCGCCAACGGAGACGTGGCCAACAAAATCGGCACCTACACCGTGGCCGTCCTCGCCAAAGAGCACGGCATCCCGTTCTACGTGGCGGCGCCGATTTCAACCGTCGATCTAGCCACGCCCGACGGCAGCAAGATTCCCATCGAGCAGCGCGACGCAAAAGAAGTCACGCACATCGCCGGCAAGCAGATGGTACCCGACGGAGTCGAGGTGGAAAACCCAGCCTTCGACGTAACCCCCGCGAAATATGTAGCCGCGATAATCACCGAGCGAGGCATAGTCCGCGCGCCGTACACAGAATCTCTGCGAAAACTTGCGGAGGCCACGTAGGGGCGGACGCCCTCGTCCGCCCCGCCGGGAACTCGCCGCGATGCCAACCATCTCTCAGTCCGAACTCACCTTCCAGAGCGGCAGCAAGCCCATCCGCCTCGACGCCTACCTGCCAGAAACACCCAGCGCACCAGGCCCCGCCGTGATCGCTCTCCACGGCGCTGGAGGCAACGTCTCCGGCATGGAGCGCTATGCCAGCGCGCTAGCGGCCCAGGGCTTCGCCGTTTACATCCTCCATTACTTCGACAGCACCGGCACTGAATCCGCCGACAAGCCGACGATCTTGCGCAATTTTCCGCTGTGGATGAAAACCCTATGGGACGCCATCAGCTTCGTCGAATCGCAGCCGCAAGTCGATGGCAAGCGTATCGCGCTGCTTGGCTTCTCGCTGGGAGCCTACCTCTCGCTCGCCAACTCCGCCATCGACCTTCGTGTGCAAGCCGTCGTCGAGTTTTTCGGAGGCATGCCGAAAGAAATGCACCTGTTCATGAGACGCCTCTGTCCCGTGCTGATTCTGCACGGCGAGGCCGACCCGACCGTCCCCGTCGAAGAAGCCTACCAGTTGCAAAAGTTGCTGAAGGAGAAGGGAATCCCCTACGAAGTCAAAATCTATCCCGGGGCCGGCCATGGTTTCGAGGACGCAGAAATCTGGCGCGACGCAGGTCTAAGGAGCCTGCAATTTCTACAGAAATATCTGGCCGTGACTCAGGAAGGCTGACACCGGCGAAGGTCGCGTAGGGACGGACGCCCCCGTCCGTCGAGCCTAGCGCAGCTCGGCAGCGCGTTCAAACTCGCGAAAGACGAAAAGGCGCGCTGAGCAGACGCGCGGGCAGCATTACCACGGCCCAGACCAGGGCGAGCGCTCCACCGACGGCGATCCCCACGATGCGGAAGGGCAGCAACAGCAACCACACGATCGGATAGAGGACCAGCGCCAGCAGGGCCAAGGGCCAGCACAGAATGAAGAGCAAGCACCAGAGCAGGAACTTTATCATGGGGACACCTCCTCCTGAATATGATACGCAACCAAAAAGAAAAAGTTCCGAAATCGCTCGCCCAGAGCTGACAGACGAAAACTGAAAGCTGATAGCTGCCCCACCTACATCGTCTTCAGTGCAGAACTCAGCCGCAACTTCGCTTCCGTAACCCTCTGCACGTCCTCGACCGTCAGGCCGGGAGCAATCTCTTCCAGCAGCAAACCTTCCGGAGTGACTCGTATGTAGGCCATCTCAGTGACAATCGTGTCCACGACCCTTACGCCGGTCAAAGGCAGGGTGCATTTCTTCAGGATCTTCGGTTGCCCATCTTTGGTCGAATGCTCCATCCCGACGATCACGCGCCGCGCTCCGGCAACCAGGTCCATGGCGCCGCCCATGCCTTTGACCATTTTGCCCGGAACCATCCAGTTCGCAATGCTGCCGAGTTCGTCGACTTCCATCGCGCCCAGTACGCTGAGGTCAATATGGCCGCCGCGAATCATGGCGAAAGATTCGGCGCTCGAAAAGTAAGCGGTACCCGGCAGTTCGCTGATGGTCTCTTTCCCCGCATTGATCAGGTCCGCGTCTTCCGAGCCTTCGAGCGGATACGGCCCGATGCCCAGCATCCCGTTTTCGGATTGAAGAATCACGTCCATGCCCGGCGGAACGTAATTGGCAATCAGCGTCGGCAGCCCGATGCCGAGGTTGACGTAGAATCCGTCGCGCAATTCGCGGGCAATGCGCTTCACGATGCGTTCCCGTTTGTCGAGGTCTTTTGAGGCCTTGGGCAAAGTTGACATGTTTTTCTTCGACTCTGGTTCGATGATGAGGAGAAAAGTCGTTGGTCGTTCGTCGTTGGTCGTTGGCAAGCCAAAAGCATCTGCTGTGATTCCCGAGCGACTAACGACTAACGACTTTCTCGCTCGTTGTTGCCGCTCTCGTCACAGTCCTTTTCTCGATTCTCTTCTCAAACAGCTCCCCCTGGAAAATTCGTTTTACGAACACGCTCGGCGTGTGAACCATGTCGGGATCCAGTTCTCCCGGCTCGACCAGGTGTTCGACTTCGGCGATGGTGATCCCGGCCGCTGTTGCCATCATGGGATTGAAATTGCGCGCGGTTTTGCGATAGACGAGGTTACCCCACTTGTCGCCCTTCCAAGCCTTGACGAAAGCGAAGTCGGCTTTCAGCGCGCGCTCCATGATGTAAGTGCGGCCCTCGAACTCGCGCGCTTCTTTGCCTTCGGCGACGATGGTTCCAACGCCGGTGGGCGTATAGAACGCGGGAATGCCAGCGCCCCCCGCGCGAATTCGCTCGGAAAACGTTCCTTGCGGAATCAGGTCGAGATGCACCGTGCCGTTCAGCACCATCTGTTCCAGCAGTTTATTTTCGCCAACGTAAGTTCCGATATGGTGCCGGATCTGGCCATTCGCGAGCAGCAGTCCCATACCGAAGCCGTCGACGCCAACGTTATTGCTGATGGTGGTGAGGTTCTTAACGCCCTTGCGGGCAAGCGCGCGGATCAGGTTCTCCGGCATCCCGCACAAACCAAATCCACCCACCATGATGGTGGCGCCGTCAAACACGTCCTGGATCGCCTCTTCGGCGCTCGCTACAACTTTGTGCATTGCAGGAGAATTCTATAGGAAATCGGTTCATCGGGTGATCGGGCTACCGGGTCAACTCAGATCACCCGATCACCCGATTTCGCTCCGCGCTTCCGCAGCGGACTTTTTTTCAACTCGTGCGCGCGTTCGAACTCCGCCGCCAGTTCTCGCGAGTCCAGATTTTCGCGGATGTGCGCCAGACGTTGCTCCAACTTCTGCAGCGCGTCGCTCAGGTTTTTGCGATTGGTAATGGCGATATCGCGCCACATCGAATAGGGACTTCCCGAGATGCGGGTCATCTCGCGCAACGCTCGTCCACCGATGTCGAGCACCGGAGCGTCGGCTCCAAACTCATCGACCAGCGCGGCGGCCAGCGCAGTGGAAATCATCTGCGGCAGATGGCTGATCCAGGCGCAGAAGCGATCATGATCGGCGGGATCGAGGACCGCGATTCTGGCGCCCGTCTTTTCCGCGCAGTGAATGAACTCTCCGCACAGGCCGGCGTGAACGTTCTGACCGGGCAGTGGCGTGAAGAGCCAGGCGGCGCCTTCGAAAAGATCGGCATCGGCAAACTCCACCCCAGCGCTTTCTTTGCCTGCCATGGGATGCCCGGCGAGAAATCTTTGCCCGGCGTGTCGCCCAAACGATTTCGCGGCGCGCTGAACAATTTCCGCTTTCGTGCTGCCGACGTCAGTAACGAGAGTTTTAGGCGGCAACGCCGGACCGAGCCGTCCGATCAGATCGAGGATCGGAATCACGGGCGTTGCCAGCACCACCAGATCGCTGCCGCGCACCGCATCCGCGGGGTTGGCCGTTCCCGTATCGATGGCCCCGCATCGCTCAGCCTTCTCCAAAACTGGAGCGCGATCGCATCCAACGATTCGTCCGGCAAGCCGGCGCTTCTTGAGCGCGAGGCCCAACGAGCCTCCGATCAGGCCGGTTCCGATGATGGTGACTTGTTTGAAGGGCATTTGTAATTGGTGATTTGTAATTTGTAATTTTGTGATTTGTTTTTCAATTACAAATCACAAATCACCAATTACAAATTCTAGGCGATCTCGCGTCCCACTGCCGGCGCGATCATGCGAAGCTCATCCATCAACTGGGCAAACTGTTCTGGATAAAGCGACTGCGCGCCATCGGAGAGCGCTTTATCTGGCTGGTGATGAACCTCGATGAGCATAGCATCGGCGCCCGCGGCAACGGAGGCGCGCGCCATGGGAGCCACCTTGTCGCGGCGGCCGGTGCCGTGCGAGGGATCGGCGGTCATGGGCAGGTGCGAAAGTTTATGAATGATCGGAATCGCAGAAATGTCCATGGTGTTGCGCGTGTAAGTTTCGAAAGTACGAATGCCGCGCTCGCAGAGAATAATTTCGTAGTTGCCGCCGGCGAGCAGGTATTCCGCGGAGCACAGCAGTTCTTCAAGCGTGGCCGCGATGCCGCGCTTGAGCAGCACAGGTTTTCGAATCTTGCCGAGCTCGCGCAGCAGATTGAAGTTCTGCATGTTGCGCGCGCCTACCTGCAAGATGTCGACATACGGCAGCATCGGCTCGATCTGGGAGATCTCCATGACCTCGCTGATCACCAGCAACTTGAACTGGTCGCCCGCCTCGCGCAGCAACTTCAGAGCGTCGACGCCGAGCCCCTGAAACGAATAAGGAGAAGAACGAGGTTTGAAAGCGCCGCCGCGAAGCACGCGCGCTCCGGCCTTCGCAATCAGCTCGGCGACGGTGAACAACTGCTCGCGGGATTCGACCGAGCAGGGTCCGGCCATGACCACGACCTTCTTGCCCCCGATTTCGATCCCATTGGCAAATTTGACGATGGTGCCCTCGGGACGGAAACTCCGCCCGGCCAGCTTGTAGGGTGAACTGATACGGTGAACCTCCTGCACTCCCGGCATCATTTCGATTTCGCGAGTGTCGAAATCGGCAGTGACTCCGACGCCGCCGAGAACGGTCTGCCGCGCCCCGGTGGAGCGGTGGACTTCAAAGCCGAAGTGAACCAGTTGATCGATTACCTGCTGGATCTGATCTTCGCTGGCCGAATCTTGCATTGCCACGATCATGAGTGCGCTCGTTTTGCCCGCCGCGGCATGCTGGGAACCGCATCGCAGCGTGGCTGAAAATTCTACTCTTCGTTCTAGTCCTCGGTTCTAGTCCTCGAGTTGCGAATCAATCCCGGTCTCGTGCGCGGCCGGTCCGTCATCGGGAGCGATTTCGTGCTTCTGAATACTGCGCATCACGTCGATGATTCGTTCGTAAATCTGCGCCAGATCGCGTTCGGCCAACGGGCCGGTGCTGCTGCGCTGCACATTGGCGATCACCTCGCGCTCGCGGTCGGGCTCGTAAATGGGCATTCTGGTATTGCGCTTCAATCGTCCAATTTCGACCACCGCGGCGGCGCGCGCATTGAGCAGCGTCGCCAGTTTGCGGTCCAAGTCGTCGATTTTCTTGCGCCAATCGGAAATGTCCATAGAGCTTTCAGCCATCAGCTATCAGCCGTCAGTTTAACCGTTATCGAGACGTTGAATGCGCCAGGCCCGCGGATTCTGCGTCGCCAGGTCCAATCATCGGGTACGCCGGGCTGATGGCTGACGGCTGACGGCTGAAAGCTGCTTTACGAATTCTGCCACAGCCGCCGCCTCTCGTCCCGGATTTTGTTCGATCAACTGCACGATCGCGCTGCCGACGACCGCGCCTTCCGCGAATTTTCCGACGGCCGCAAACTGTGCCGGGGTTGAGATTCCGAAGCCGACCGCAATCGGAAGCTTGGTGAAACGGCGGATGCGCTTGACGAGCGCCTTGGCGTCTCCGGTCATCTGCTGGCGCGCGCCGGTGACGCCAGTGCGCGAGATCGCGTAAATAAATCCGGTCGAAACCTCGGCGATCAACTTCAGACGCTGGTCGGTCGAGGTGGGTGCGGCCAGAAAAATAGTCGCGAGATCGTTCTTACGAGCCTCGCGCAAATACTCGGTGGATTCTTCAACGGGCAGATCTGTGATCAGAGTCCCGTCAACCCCAGCCAGCCGCGCCACCTGACAGAATTTCGCGAGCCCCATGCGCAAAATGGGATTGAGGTAGGAAAAAATCACCAGCCCAACGGATTGCGAATGTTCACGGATCTCGGCGGCCAGCGTGAGCACGTTCTGCAGCGACGTGCCGTGTTTAAGCGCTCGCTCGCTGGCGCGCTGGATGACCGGCCCATCGGCCAGCGGATCGCTGAACGGGACGCCGAGTTCGATCACGCTCGCACCCGCCTCGATTGCTGCCAGGATGACCTCGCGAGTGGTGGCAAGATCGGGGTCGCCACACGTTACGTAGGCGACGAGCGCGGGTTTATTTTCGAAATGAAAGGGCATTTAGGAATTGTAGATTGCAGAAGTAAGATTGCAGAAGTGGGCACCTCGCCCCGTTGACATTTGCCTGTACAATTGCGTGTCTCTTTTGTTAGGGCAAAGCCTTATGCGGCGCGGTGCGGGCGCGAGCCGCGTGCAAGCTGGACTCTCTTTTTGGAGATAACCCGAAGCTTGTCGAACGCCGGAGACTGAAGGGCTGCAACGGAGGACCGACATGTCAGGCATGCGATTACAGTCTCCATTCGCCAGAATTATTTTGATTGGCGCAGTTTTATCCTGTGCATTGCCGTCGCTGGCAGGCGATAAGCCTGCGAACGAGTACAAAGAAAGTGAGACCGTACTCTCTATCACCTCCGAGCACGGGCATTTTTATCAGGTTGCGACCGACGGCAGGATCTTCCTGTTGCTCTGCGACAAGGTCAAGAGTTTTCAGTTTGGCCAGCCTGAGTGTAAAGTCGGCGACAAGCCAATTTCTACCGGCGATACGGTCCATTTTCGCGTGGATGGAGACTGGGCCTACATGCCTCCCGTTAGCGAAGGGATGGAGCAGAAGCTACGCATTCTCACGGTCGAACTACGAGTCATCCCGAAATTAGAACCGGCACCTTCCCAAACGACCGGCCAGGGTTCAAACCCAAGCAACGAACGAGGCATCGTGATTGGCTCGGGTCTGCACGTGAAGGGGCAGCATGGAGTCGGTTGGTCCACCAGTCCCGCATCCGCCGCTTCCCCGGTGACGACGGCCAGCGCCGCAACGCCCGTGATGCCAACAGCGCCCGTGACCGCCATCCCCGTCACAGGCGGCGCACCCGTCGTGGTTATGCCCACAGGGCCAACTACTGGTGGCGTTGTGACAGGCGTTCCAGTGACGGGTGGCGCGCCCCTAACCGCAATCCCAACCGCGCCGGTGACGGGAGTGCCAGTCGGAGGAGCACCCGCCGGCGGCGGCATGGTCGTGATGGGTAGAAGCGCGCCACAATGGGTCCATGTACTTCGCATCCAAACTGGCGGCAAGATTTATCAACTGGAGTGCTCCAGCAAACCCTGCATGCTGGCGGATAAGGAGATCGCACTTGGCGACACGCTCACATTAAGCGTCGACAAAAAGTCGGCCTATCTGTCTTCCGATCCGCCAAGCCCGAAGGAAGAGCAGAAGTACAAAATCTTGAGCGTGAGCGAGAGTGGGTCGACACCCGCTTCAACGCCCGAGTGACGTTCATTGAGTGGCCCGGTAAGGGTTAGCTTCTTGGGGAAAATGTAATCAGCCCGGTTGCTCGATCTTCAGATTCTCCCGCAAAATCCATCTTGGAAAATCCCCGCCCAAGCGGAGCTTGGACGGGGAACCCTCAGGACTGATCTTGAATGCGCTAGGCCGGCTACCGGCCACTCACAAGATGCCTTGAGCGGGGCGCCAGCCGTAGTTTTGTCAGGAGCACTCGGCTCGGTTCAAATCTCATCGTCAATTGCCAAATCATCCATGATCTGCTTGCCTAACTTCCAAGCGTTGTCCCACTCAGACACTGGACTTTCGAAGATGAACAGGTACAGCGTGTTGGTTTTCGGGTTAGCCACGGTGAGGTTATGCACAACGCTGTCCGTATCCTTGTAAAGACAACCGAACTCTTTGAATGGTCCGTAATCTCTCTCCCATTTTTCTCCGTGTTGTTTGGACGCTATCAGGCCGATCATGTCTCTGCCTCGTTCGACAGCTGAATCCTTCTTGAGGTGAAAAACATTTATGGTTAAACCCGTCTGAAATTCACCACCCTTTCCGATGTCTTCCTTCGTGATGAAGTAGGCCAGCGTTCCTTTCGCTTCCTCGCGTTTGAAAAACCAGCCGGTTGGGCGCAGGAAGGCTGCCTTCAGCTCAGGAATTTCTTGCCACGCAAAATTGGGTGGAGACGGCGGCAGGTCGATCGCGAATATGGTATGCACGACGATGGCAACTAAAAGAGTCGCAAAAACAAGCTGCTTCATAATTATTCCTCGTTAGTCTGATACCCAACGGCCAAAGCGGCCTTATGGCGTTCCCAAGATTGTGTTACGAATGCTGCAACACGCAAGCCTAGATTCGTATTCTTTAATGTGGCCGTGCTGGTCTAGTCGAGTTTCAGGTTCTCCCGCAGAATTCCAATATCCTTGTCGCCGCGGCCGGAGATGTTCACGATCACCACTTCCGATTTCTTCATTTTCGGAGCGCGCTTGATAACCTCGGCAACCGCGTGCGCGGATTCAAGTGCCGGAATAATGCCTTCGGTGCGAGCCAGCACCACAGTGGCCTCAAGCGCTTCGGCGTCGGATGCGGGAACGTACTCGGCGCGGCCCGTATCTTTCAACATGGCGTGCTCGGGGCCGATGGACGGGTAATCGAGACCGGCAGAGACCGAATGCGTCAGCGCGATCTGCCCCGACGCATCCTGCAGCACGTAGGAATAAGTTCCCTGCAAAACGCCCGGCGAACCGCCGCGGAAACGGGCTGCGTGCTCTCCTAGCGCTTCGCCGCGGCCGCCAGCCTCGACTCCGATCAGCTCAACTCTCTTGTCTTTGAGGAAGTCGTAGAAAATGCCGATGGAGTTCGATCCTCCGCCGACGCAGGCGATGATGGCGTTGGGAAGTTTGCCTTCGGCTTTCAGAATCTGCGCGCGAGCTTCGCGCCCGATGACGCGATGGAAGTCGCGGACCATGGTCGGATAGGGATGCGCTCCCAGCACGCTGCCGAGCAGGTAGTGCGTGGTGCGCACATTGGTGACCCAGTCGCGCATGGCTTCGTTGATGGCGTCTTTGAGCGTGCGTGAACCGGAATCGACGCCGCGAACTTCTGCGTCCAGCAGCCTCATGCGGAAGACGTTGAGTTCCTGGCGCCGCATGTCTTCGGTGCCCATATAAACCACGCACTCGAAGCCGAGCAAGGCGCAGACGGTAGCCGTCGCGACGCCGTGCTGCCCGGCTCCGGTTTCCGCGATGACGCGGTGCTTGCCCATGCGCTCGACGAGCAAGCCTTGCCCGAGGCAGTTGTTGATTTTGTGCGCGCCGGTGTGGAGCAGGTCTTCACGCTTGAGATAGATCTTCGCGCCGCCAAGTTTTGTGGTCAGGCGTCGGGCGAAGAACAGCGGGGTGGGGCGTCCAGCGTACGTCTTCAGCAACAGGTCAAGGCGCTGCTGAAACTTGCGGTCGCGCTTGGCTTTTTCATATTCGCGCTCCAATTCGTCGAGCGCAGCCATCAGCGTTTCCGGAACGTAGCGTCCTCCGTAAACGCCGAAACGCCCGGCAACGGTGGCCTTTGGCGGAAGCTTTCCGGTTGTCTGGTGAGGTACTTTCCTGGTTGCGGTCGCGCTCGCCATTGTCAGTTCGCCTCTTCCATGGCCCGCACCGCCTGGACAAAGGCGCGGACTTTTCGGGGATCTTTCTTGCCGGGTTCGAGTTCGACGCCCGAGGAAACGTCCACGCCCCAGGGATGGAGAAGATGGATCGCCTCCTGCACATTTCCGGGACGCAGGCCGCCGGCGACGATCAGCTTGCTGATGCTGTTGATGATTCCTGCCCAGGGCTGAACGCGCTCCCAGTCGAAAGTCTGTCCCGTGCCCCCGCGTCTTTCGTCGTTTGACGAATCGAGCAGCACGCCCGAGATCACGCCGGGGCGGAAGCCGTGGGTTTCAAGGAAGAGGTCTCCGTTTTGGGCGACATGGATTTTGTGTACGCGTTTCCCCTTGTAAGCTTCGTCAGGCTCAACCAGTCCCGCCAAGACCGGATCCCATCCGACAGATTGCCCGGCAGGCGCGTCAAAAACTTTCGCAGGCCAAGTGCGGAAAATCATGGGGCGACTGGACCCGTTCCCGAGTTCCTGGAAGAGCCCGCGGCTGAATTCCGTGCTTTCGTCGCCGTGCAATTGCACGGCCGTAAGACCTAACTGTTTGGCGGTGTCACGCACGCACTCCAGAGTCTCGTTGACGAAAACGCCGACTTTTTCCATGGGGTGCGGTACCCTTTCGACGATCGATCGAGCGGTTTCTAAAGTGACGTAGCGCGGGCTCTTCGGATAGAAAACGAAGCCCAGGGCGTTTGCGCCCGCATCGGTGGCAGCGAGCGCGTCGTCGAGGTTCGTGATCCCGCAGATTTTGATCCAAGTCATAACAGCAGTTGTCAGCTATCAGTTGTCAGTTGTCAGTAAAAGCGATTATCCCTGACAACTACTCTTGCTTCCTTCATCAACTTCATTAACGCTTTGCCTGGGCGCTCCGCTTTCATCAGCGATTCGCCAACCAGGAACGCTTCGTATCCGGCGGATCGCAGACGAGCGATGTCTGTGCCGGATTGGATTCCGCTCTCGGCAACGCGGACGCATGACGCGGGCATTTTTTCCGCGAGCCGCAATGCGGTTTCGAGATGGACTTCGAAGGTGCGCAGATTGCGGCTGTTGATGCCGATCAGATCACAACCGGCGTCGAGCGCTCGTTGCAGTTCCGCTTCGTCATGCGCTTCGCACAAAACGTCGAGGCTGAGAGATCGTGCGAATCCAGCCAGCGCCACCAGTTCCTTCTGATCGAGCGCGGCGACAATCAGCAGGATCGCATCGGCGCAATTTGCTCTGGCCTCCACAATCTGAAATTCATCGACGATGAAATCCTTGCGCAAGCAGGGAAGGGAACTGCCGGACGAGGCTTCGCGCAGATAGTTCAGCGAGCCCTGGAAAAATTGTTCATCGGTCAACACCGACAATGCGGCGGCGCCAGCGCGCTGGAGTTCCCGCGCGAGTTCAAACGGCCTGAAATCGGAGCGAATCAGACCTTTCGACGGCGAGGCTTTTTTCAGTTCGGCAATAACGGCAACCGCGGCTTCGTCTTGCGCGACTCGGCGCAGTTGATTCCGAAATCCGCGCGGAATGTGCACCGCCGCCGCGCGTTCCAACGCGCCAAGGGCGGAGTTCCACAGACCGCCAGAGCGGCGTTCGGATAGGCGCTGGCGTGTGGCCGCGACAATGGAGTCAAGGGAAGCTGGCATAACAGATGCCCAATTATACGGAAGCAGCCGGAATCGAGCAGAGTCTCCGCTTCGAGCCTCGGGCCAGCAGTCACGACCAAACGCGAATCGGATTCTCGAAGCGCGCGCCCGGAGCCTCCGCCGCGTCGGTTTTGAAGAAACGGACCCGTTGCCATGTGACGCCCATCATTGACCCGGCTTCCAGCAGGATGCTATAAACAAATGTTTTGTGCAGGAGTGTGTAGTCGATCGCGGGGCTATATGCCGGCGGCACAGGTTTTCCGGCGCGGCCACGGCGTTTTTTAATTCTTACTATGCCTGGCGGTGGAAGCAGATTCGAAACTTCGGTGATGGGCGCACCGGTGACGGATGGAATCCGACAGCGGGCGGCTAGCGCTCCGGAGCAAAATCACACGTTGTGACCCCTGAATAGGAATCCTTAGGAGGATTGTGATGCGCACTTATACCACCAATCTTGTGTCCGCGGGACGCTGGATTGCGAAGAAATGCCTTGCGAGAACTTCGGCAGTCGTTGCCACTCTGCTGCTTCTGACCGCCGGCTACGCGCTGGCGCAAACCGCTGCTCCAACCACAGAAGAAGGCGGCGAGGCGGCCTTGAAACTGCCCGACCTCTCTTCGGTTTCGTTCCTCGGCGTGAACGGGCATCGCCTGCTGACCATCGGGCTGCTGTTCTGCGCCTTCGGCCTCGGTTTCGGCCTGATCATCTTCATGCGGCTGAAGAACCTGCCCGTGCACCGCGCCATGCGTGAAATCTCGGAGCTGATTTACGAAACTTGCAAAACCTACCTCATCACCCAGGGCAAATTCCTGATGCTGTTGTGGGCCTTCATTGCCGCCGTTATCGTGCTCTACTTTGGCGTGCTGCGGCATTTCGAAGCTCCTCGCGTAATCATCATCCTGGCCTTCAGCCTGGTGGGAATCGCAGGCAGCTACGGCGTGGCTTGGTTTGGCATTCGCGTCAATACCTTCGCCAATTCGCGGACGGCCTTCGCCGCTCTGCCGGGCAAGCCCTACCCGATTTATCGGATCCCGCTCGAGGCCGGAATGTCGATCGGCATGATGCTGATTTCGGTCGAACTGCTGATCATGCTCTTCATTCTGCTGTTCGTGCCGGGCGATTACGCCGGCCCGTGCTTCATCGGATTCGCTATCGGCGAATCGCTGGGCGCGGCTGCGCTGCGTATCGCCGGCGGCATCTTCACCAAGATTGCCGATATCGGTTCCGACTTGATGAAGATCGTTTTCAAGATCAAAGAAGACGATGCCCGCAACCCCGGCGTCATTGCCGATTGCACCGGCGACAATGCCGGCGATTCGGTCGGCCCGTCCGCCGATGGTTTCGAGACCTATGGCGTGACCGGCGTCGCGCTGATCACCTTCATTCTGCTCGGCGTCAAAGATCCCTCCATTCAGGTGCAGTTGCTGGTGTGGATTTTCGTGATGCGCATCATGATGCTGGTGTCCAGCGCGTTGGCATATTTCCTCAATGCCGCTATCGCCAAGGCCCGCTACGGCAGCGCGGACAGAATGAATTTTGAAACTCCGCTCACCTCGCTGGTCTGGATCACTTCGATTGTTTCGATCATTGCTACCTACATCGTTTCCCATTACATCATCCCCGACCTGGGTGGCGACACGACGCAGTGGTGGAAGCTGGCTTCGATCATTTCCTGCGGGACGCTGGCGGGAGCGCTGATTCCCGAACTGGTCAAAGTCTTTACCTCGACGGAGTCGCGCCATGTGAACGAAGTCGTGACCTCGGCGAAAGAAGGCGGCGCATCGCTCGGAATCCTGTCCGGTTTTGTCGCCGGAAACTTTTCGGCCTACTGGCTCGGCCTGGCGATGGTGTCCCTGATGTCGATTGCCTACTTCTTCAGCCTGATGGGACTGGGCGCGGCGGCCACCATGATTGCCGCGCCGGTATTTGCCTTCGGCCTGGTTGCCTTCGGCTTCCTCGGCATGGGGCCGGTGACAATCGCGGTCGATTCCTACGGTCCGGTCACCGACAACGCGCAGTCCGTCTATGAACTGTCGACGATCGAGCAGGTGCCCAACGTCAAGGCGGAAATCAAGAGGGATTTCAACATCGACGTGAACTTTGAACGCGCTAAGGACTTGCTGGAAGAAAACGACGGCGCGGGCAATACGTTTAAGGCGACCGCCAAGCCGGTGCTGATCGGCACCGCCGTAGTGGGCGCAACCACCATGATCTTCTCCATCATCATGGCCCTGACCAACGGGCTGACCGGGAATGTGGAGAAGCTGTCGTTGCTGCACGCTCCATTCTTCCTGGGTCTGATTACCGGCGGCGCGATGATTTATTGGTTCACCGGCGCATCCATGCAGGCCGTGACCACTGGCGCCTATCGCGCCGTGGAGTTCATCAAGGCCAACATCCACCTCGAGGGCACGGAAAAGGCTTCGGTCGCCGACAGCAAGAAGGTTGTCGAGATCTGCACCAAGTACGCGCAGAAGGGCATGTTCAACATCTTTGTCGCCGTCTTCTTCGGGACGCTGACATTCGCCTTCGTGGAACCGTTCTTCTTTATCGGCTACCTGATCTCGATCGCGATCTTCGGCCTCTACCAGGCAATCTTCATGGCCAACGCCGGCGCCGCGTGGGACAACGCCAAGAAGATCGTCGAAACCAAACTGAAACAGAAAGGCACGCCGCTGCACGACGCCACGGTCATCGGCGACACGGTGGGCGATCCTTTCAAGGACACGTCTTCGGTGGCCATGAATCCGGTCATCAAATTCACCACGCTGTTCGGATTGCTGGCGGTCGAACTGGCCGTCTCCATGGCCCACAGCCAAGGCACCAGGCTGACGCACATCCTGGCGCTCTGCTTCTTCGCGGTGTCCGTCACCTTCGTGTACAGGTCGTTCTACAGCATGCGAATCACTTCGGAGGGAGCGAGCGAGTAGCGAGTAAGGTTGTTTCGAAAAGATGCACAAAGAAAAACGCCATCCAGCGCAACTGGATGGCGTTTTGTTTCGTACCGCTGGTCCCCCCACGTACGGGCGCAAGCTTATTGCGCCCCAGGCAGCGAAACTGCGCCAGGCTGCTCCCTGCGAGAAGCCGAGTCAGTAGGCGTTCTTCATCTTATCCTGAACGCTCTTGGCCAATTTTTGGATTTCCTGCGCCTTCTTGATCACAGCCATCGAAAGGATATTCACGCCGGTCTTGTCCACCTGCTCCTTGAGTTCGGCGGTGAGCGCCACCAGTTTTTCGGTGTCACGCCGCAACTGAGCATGCCGCTCGGCGATACCGGCGGCAATCGTTGTTTGTTGCATTTGCTGCTCCGGATCGTTGGATACCGTGTTGCGAGGGATGACCATGGCCCTCTGAGCTTGCGGCTCACTCACGAGAATCGGGTTCTGTGAGGGCGCCGGTTTGGTGAACAGCGTTAGCGACAAAATCAGGACTGCAACATATTTCGACATGACCGTGCTCCTGCCTGGCCATCGGGCATTTTGCCAAGGCTAAACACCGGTTTAGCACGGTTTCATGTGGATTACAGATGTGCAGATGGGCGTACTTCAGGACAAAAGTTACGAGACTTGCGTGCCGCTTTTTTCACAGCAAGTGGCGCCGACGGTGCAGTGGAACACGAGAGAAACAGAAAAACTGCCCCACTCATCGTTCCTTAGTTTTGCGATGAGTGGGATGGCGGCGGGCGGGCGAGGACGCCCGTCTCTCCACGAACTACAACTGGCTCATCTTAGCCAGGAATTCGCTGTTCGTCGTAGTTTTGGCCAGTCGCTCGATCAGCAGCTCCATGGCTTCGACCGGCGACAGCGGGTTCAGCACTTTGCGCAGCACCCAGATGCGCTGCAAGTCCTCTTTCGGAATCAGCAGCTCTTCCTTGCGCGTGCCCGAGCGCTGGATATCAATGGCGGGGAACGTCCGCTTGTCGACCAGTTTGCGATCCAGAATGATTTCCGAATTGCCCGTGCCCTTAAATTCCTCGAAGATCACGTCGTCCATGCGCGACCCGGTGTCGATGAGGGCCGTCGCAATGATGGTAAGCGATCCGCCTTCTTCGATGTTGCGCGCCGATCCGAAGAAGCGCTTCGGACGCTGCAAGGCATTCGAATCGACGCCGCCCGAGAGCACCTTGCCCGAAGGCGGAACGATGGTGTTGTAAGCGCGCGCCAGGCGCGTGATGGAATCGAGCAGGATCACGACGTCGCGTTTGTGCTCGACTAATCTCTTAGCCTTTTCAATCACCATTTCCGCAACTTGCACGTGGCGGGCGGCGGGCTCGTCGAAAGTCGAGGAGATGACTTCGCCCTTGACCGAACGCTGCATGTCGGTGACTTCTTCCGGGCGCTCGTCGATCAGCAGCACCATCAGCACGACTTCAGGGTGATTCGTGGTAATCGAGTTCGCCACGTTCTGCAGCAGCATGGTCTTGCCGGCGCGCGGCGGAGAAACGATCAGGCCGCGCTGTCCTTTGCCGAGAGGCGTGAGCAGGTCCATGACGCGCGCGCTGATATTCTCGCGCACGGTCTCGAGCTTCAACCGCTCCTGCGGATACAGCGGCGTCAAGTTGTCGAACAGGATCTTGTTGCGCGCCTCGTCGGGCGATTCGAAATTCACCGCCTCGATCTTGACCAGCGCAAAATACTTTTCGCCCTCGTGCGGCGGGCGCACCTGGCCGCTGATGGTGTCGCCGGTTTTTAAATCGAACTTGCGGATCTGCGACGGCGACACGTAAATGTCGTCCGGCCCGGGCAAGTAGTTGTAATCGGGCGAACGCAGGAAGCCGTAGCCGTCAGGGAGGATCTCCAGCACACCTTCGGCGAAGATGTGTCCTTCTTTTTCACTTTGCGCCTGCAGGATCTTGAAGATGAGATCCTGTTTGCGGAGTCCGCTGGCGCCGGGCAGCTCCAACGATCGGGCGATCTTGGTCAGCTCGGTAATATTTTTTTCTTTCAGTTCTGCGATGGTCATATTTACCTACGGGGCTTTTCGGGAGGGATTCTCTCGGGATGGATTTCTTTGCCGCCGTGCGGGCACACGGCGGAGCTGCTTTAAGCAGCTCGCCGTTGTGCTTCGGCAAAGTTCTCGGGTTCGCTCAGGATGTCATGACGTTCCGCATCGGCGATCTTGTCAAATACATCGTTCATGGTTTCCTGGATGCGGGTGTTCGGCTTATGAAATCTGCGCGTGGCCTTCGAGGCCAGCTGGCAAAGCATATACCGGTTCCGCAAAGTATGTAGAGCGTCAAACACTCGATCAGAGCGCATGTTAAGTCGTTCTCCTTCAACTGGAATAATTTAGACCGCGATCCCACCGTCCGCCCACTGGGTGATGGTCAATGACGGCTAGCCAATCTGCAATTCAGGCCAGATGCAAAGGGATTTGCCAGAATTACCCAAATAGATGCCCCGCCCATCCCGAAAGTTGCTCAATTCTTAAGGAGTAGCCACAACGCGGGCGGAGGTTCCGCAGGACCGGCAGAAACTGCTTTCATGTCCAGAGAACAGGTAAGTATAACAAACCGCTGGGGAAGGTCAAGAACAATTTACAGCGAAACCTGCCCCAGGGATAACCTTCCCGGTACCTACTTCAGCGCGTTCAAACGTGCCGCCAAGCGGGACTTATAGCGCGACGCCGTGTTCTCATGCAAAACGCCCTTTTGAATTGCCTTGTCGAGCGCCGACACGGTCTCGCGGTAGGTCTGGCCAGCGGCCGTCTTGTCGCCTTTCTCCAGGCTCTCGCGCAGGTTCCGCAGAGCGGTGCGCAGTTGCGAAGCGTTGGCCCGGTTGCGGACGGTTCGCTTCTCGGTCTGTCGGGCGCGTTTCAGCGCCGAAAAATGATTCGCCATGCGGCTTGATTACCTTTGTTTGTCCTAGATTGCGCTAGGAAGATATTCCGGTAGGAACCGAAGTTAGTATTGTAAGGCAGCAAGTCGCGTTGGGTCAAACAGATATGAATTCGCCCGCAACGTCACTGGAACGGCTTAAAGTCCTCATCAACTCCTCCACCCCCATCGTCGTCATGGAGACGGTCGAGGAAATGCGTGCGCTGTCTCTGGTGCGCATGGCATGCTCGCAGCTGAGTTTGCCGGTCTTTGAGTGGACCATCGCCGATGGCCTGGTCCGCTCCGGCAGCGGCGCCGCCGCTCCCCAGCCCATTGTTTATCCACGTCCCGAAACTCGAATGGGCGCGCTCCCGCAAGGCAACAGCGAAGCCGATCGCCTGATGCGGGCGGTGCTGTCGCCGGCTGGCAACGATGCCGGCGCCAGTCCGAGGACCGCCATGTACAACACTACCGATCCGGTGCAAGCCTTGGCGAACCTCGAGACGATGACCATCGAGGCGGTCTTCGTGCTGAAGGATTTCCATCGCCACATGGACAACCCGGTCGTGGTGCGCCGCCTGCGCGACGTGGGCCAGAAATTCTCTGCGAACCGAAGGACTCTGGTTCTAACCGCTCCCGCGATCGAGATGCCGCCCGAACTGGCCAGCCTAGTCGAGTTCCTCGATCTGCCGCTACCCGACCGCGACCGCCTGCGCGAAATTATCCGTGAAACCTATACGCGTATGGCCAGCACCCACACCCTGAAGCTCCAGCTCGACGCCAGTGGCGTGGACGCGATGGCCGCCAATCTCCGCGGCTTGACCGAAGAAGCCGCCGAACGCGCCATCTCACAAACCGTGGTCGGACACCTCGCGCTTTCGCCCGACTGCGTAACCGATGTGCTCGACGCCAAGAAAGCCTTGCTCAAGCGCTCCGAAATGCTGGAGTTCGTAGACTCAACCGACACCATGGCAAGCGTCGGCGGCCTCGACAATCTGAAGCGCTGGCTCCAGCAGCGCCGAGGAGCTTGGGAAGACGGAGCCCTAAAGTTCGGTCTGGATCCGCCGAAGGGCGTGATCATCCTAGGCGTCCAAGGCTGCGGCAAAAGTCTCTGCGCCCGAGCCGTAGCCGGAGAATGGAAACTCCCGCTGGTAAAATTCGACACCGCCGCCGTCTACGACAAATTCATAGGCGAAACGGAAAAGCGCATTCAGAAAGTCTTCCGAGTGGCCGAGGGCCTGGCCCCCTGCGTCCTGTGGATCGACGAGTTAGAAAAAGTCTTTGCCGGGAGCGGCCCCGATTCCGCCAGCGCCGACGCCGGAGTTTCGTCGCGCCTGCTCGCGTCGTTCCTCTCCTGGATGCAGGAGCGCAAGGCCGCCGTCTTCGTAGCCGCCACCTGCAACAACGTAACCGTCCTGCCGCCGGAGCTCATCCGCAAAGGCCGCTTCGACGAACTCTTCTTCGTAGACCTGCCCAGCGCAGCCGAGCGGAAGCAGATATTCTCCATCCAACTAACCAAGCGCAAACGCAATCCCGCAGCCTATGACCTCGACCAAGTAACAGCCGCAGCCCAAGGCTTCTCCGGAGCGGAAATCGAATCCGCCGTGCAAACCGCCCTCTACGCTGCCTTCGCCCGTAGACAGGAATTGACCACCGAAGACCTGCTAACCGCTCTCTCGTCCACTGTGCCGCTGTCGGTCACACGGGCTGAGGAGATTGCACAGTTACGGGCGTGGGCCAAGGATCGCGCCGTGTGGGCGTCCTCGCCGGAAGCAAAGAAAGAAGGCGCATAAGTCGTAGCGCCGGCGTCCACGCCGGTTGTCCCGCGAAAGGCTCCAGCCCAGCTGACCCCAGTCGTGAGCGCAAAGGCCTGGCAGCACCAACTATCGAATTGCAACGCCGAAATCAAAGCCAGATCGCCCGATCTGCCCAAAGCGCCGCGCCGAGGGTCACGGCCAGAACATTCAACCGGCCAAATAAGGAAAAGACCTTTGGAATGTACTGCGTTCGGAGGGTATTGTTGAAGGCTTTCCGATTGCCGAATCTGTCAAGCGATACTAAAATGTCTGGCGCCTCAATCAGTTCGAAAATTCGCTTATCAATCAGGAGAGACATGAGAACAAGAACAATTGTATTAACCGTGGCTCTGTGCTTTGTTGCGTTGGCGGTGGGTTTCGCCAGCTCAAATATGGGTACGTGGAAGCTAAACGAGGCCAAGTCGAAGTTCCCGCCTGGGGCACCGAAGAACACTACGGTGGTCTACGAGGCCGCGGGAGACAACGTGAAAGTTACGGTAGATGGCACCGATGGCGCGGGTATGCCCACGCACAACGAGTGGACGGGGAAGTTCGACGGGAAAGACTACCCCCTCACCGGCGATCCGAATGCAGATACACGGTCGTACAAGAAGATTGATGACCGCACGACCGAGTTAACCAACAAGAAAGACGGCAAGGTTATTGCCACAGGTCGAATTGTCTTATCGGCCGACGGCAAAAGCCGCACCGTCACTGTGAGCGGAACCGATCCGAACGGCAAGAAAGTCAAATACACAGCAGCGTACGACAAGCAATAGCGGGATCTCGCCCAAGGTCTGACCAACGGGACGCCCTTCCGCCCGATTGTGGACGGGAGGGCATTTGCAGGCCTACCGCCGCGCTAGCGAAACCCGCACCAGGATCGCATCATCCACGCGCACGATCAGCCGCGAAAATTTCTCTTTCCCCACATTTTGCATGGCCTTGTAGTGCGGGTTGAGCGCATCCACGTTCACCCGGAGCGGCGCCTTGGCGTCCTTGGGCACATCAAAGCTCACACGGAGATCGGGTTGCCCGTCGCCATCCACATCCACCACATCGGATACATGCGATGGCAGCGCGCTCACCGGTTTCCAATCCAGCTGGACAAATGGCTTCTCCAGTTGCAGCATGTGCGGAGATACCGCCCGGTGAATGTCGATGGTGTAGCCGGCGGCCTGAATCGTGCGTACTGTCGGTCCGCCGGAGTACATCTCGTCCACGTGCAGGCCCAGGGCGGCAAACCCTTTCGTGAACGCTCCCGTCAGCAGAAAAGGCACCAGAACTGCCGCGAACACGGTCATTCCGGCCGCCGTGTAACCCAGTTTTGCGCGCATTGTCATTCAATTCTCCTAACGTGTGCAGTGGAGCATTCCCTCAGCGGCTAAAGCCGCAATTCTGCTTAGGCTATGCGGCTCGGCTGAAGCCGAGCCCTTTCAAAGCCGAGGCCTTTCAAAGCTGAGGCCTTTCAAAGCGGAGGCCTTTCAAAGCTGAGCCCTTTCAAAACGGCCCAAAAACTTATGCCGCGAACTTGCGGGACACGACACTAGATGAAGACGTGCAATATGGTCGCCAGGCCCTGAGCGATGATGCTGCCGCCGAACATAATCGCCATCCCCCAGGCAGCGTACAGCAGCAGCAACCGCGCGCGCTCCGGCTTGCTGGCGACTTCTGTCCCCTTGATGTGCCACACGGCAGCGTCTTTCGGACACACATCCACGCACGCTCCGCACTTCATGCACGACATCAGCGTCTCGCCCTGCGCGATGGATTCGTCCGTCAGGGACATGGTCGGGCAAGCGGTCTTACAGAGTACGCAGGGCGAGCAGCGCGTCCGGTCGATCTTCACGTCGAACACGCTCGTCTTGTTGAAAATCGATTGGAACGCGCCGAACGGGCAAAAGAATGCGCACTGTGTTCTCTTCTTGGTGAGCAGCGGCAGCGCGATTACCAGTCCCGCAAACAACACGACGAAGATGCCGTTTTGCACCATCCCCAATGTGTTGCGGGCCGCCACGTATTCCGACACCGCCTTGAAGGGACACAGCCACATGCAGTAAACCGAATCGAACAGGGCCAGCGACAGCAGTGCCATGGCCAGCAATACAGCCCATGGTCCGTAGCGCCAGCGCACGTCGATTTTCTTCAACTTCGCGCGTGGCATGACCGCTGCCATGCCTTCTTCGATTCCCCCGAAGAAGCACAGATAGCTGCACCAGCCTTTGCCGACCACAATCGTCATGGCCAGCCACAAGCCCGCCATGGCCGCCATTCCCGCGCCCGCCATGCCGGCGCCCGGCAAGATCGAACCGGGGAACACCACTGTCTTAGTAAGCGCCGCCGGCAGGATGAGCAAGGGAATCGGCAGAAAACAGAATGGTGTTCGGCCCGCGATCATCTCCTCGATCGGAATGCCCATCGTTCCCCGCATCACCATGACGGTGTGGATGAAGCCCACTGGAAACAGCAGTCCCAAGCGCCGCGAAGAACCAGCGCCGCCAGCGATAGGTGTGCCGCGTCCGCATCATCATGAAAAACAGCGCAATCATGAAAACCGCGGTCACGATGCTGGCGATCTGCGCCGCCCGATTGGTTTGCCACGAATGAGAAAACATGAGCAGCGACCAGAGCGCGACCGGCAAGGTCAGCAGAATGGATTTTCCCGTGCTTCGGGGTGCGGTCTGTCGCAACCGTAGGACCCGAGCCTCGTAGCCATACACCTTTCTCCCCATCAACATCATCGATCCCAGATAGAAGTAATAGAGGGCTATGAGCGTCATCGCCATCCTCGCGACGGTGGTCACGCCTTCGTTGCGCCGCACCCATCCCAGGCTCGCAAAGGGCACGAACCACACGGAAGTCCCAACAAAGAACACGGCAAAGAAAAGCAGCGCGGCAACCACGCTTCCCAACTCGGCCGCCCTAACCCCGGCGGCTACAAACGGAGGGCACAGACTGAAGCCAGTCAGAAAGCCCAACACGGCAGCACCGGGCAAGCCGCGCTTTCTTGCCCCGCCAATGGTCACCAGCTCTGAGCCCGAGCACGACTGGGCGCAAGCGCGCCCAACCGAGTACGCGTACCAAAGCAGCACACAAGCGAGCAATATGTGAACCACTCCAACCACGAGCAGGCGCGGCCCCGGCGCAAGCGACACCAGCGCGCCAAGTCCCCAGGCCACAGCGGCAAACAGCAGGTATCCCAGAAATCGCGCTCCCAGAAAACGCGAGAGATAGCGGGCATTCAGCCGCAAACCCGCATGCTCTGTCAGCAAAGAAGGAACCACGACCGGTCCACACGAAGCCATGCAGGCAGGTCCGGAAGCCAGCCCCAGGACCAACGCCTCGCCGAATATGGAATACCCAGCCACGCCGGGAAGCCTAGCATTCTCCAGTTCGCCCCGTCTGTGACGTGAGTACGCCTCTAAGTCCAATTCCATGAGTCAAATCGCCTGCGTCCAATTCTCAAGACTGCATTCTCCTATCCCCGGTCGCCGCGTTTGCTCTCCCTCCCATTGACTCGCCAGCCCGCCCGCGCTACGCTGATCTCAAATGGTTGGTAACCGCCCCGTAGTCGGGGTGCGCAATCCGGTTCGCTCCACTTCCATATCCAGTTTTTTGCGTGCAAAAAACGCCGGCATAGGCTCGCCCGAATCCGGCAAAGCACGTCCTAATAACAAACAAAGAGTGGGCCCGGTCCGGCTGCTGGAGGCGGCGCTACATCCTGAATGAAAAAAAACATTGAACTCACCCCCGATATCGAGACTCTGTTCGGCACCCGCGATGAAAATCTCCATGTGCTCGAAGACGGCCTGAACATCAACATCGATCTGCGCTCCGACCGCATTGAACTGGAAGGCGCGCCCCGCGACGTTACTCGCGCCGAACAGCTCTTTGCCGACTACGAGCATCTCCGCCGCACCGGCCACCAGTTTCAGAACGGCGATCTGAGCAGCATGTTGCGCGTGGTGGTCGGCGACCCGAACGTGACTCTCCGCGGACTCGCCGAGGCCGGACGCCAGCGGTCGTTTGGCCGGAGGACGGTACAGCCGAAAAGCCCCAATCAACGCCGCTATCTCGAAGCCATCGAGAAGCACGACATGGTGTTTGCCGTCGGCCCCGCCGGCACCGGCAAGACCTATCTCGCCGTGGCCATGGCAATCTCGGCCCTGCTCAATAAGCAGGTAAACCGCATCATTCTGGCGCGCCCAGCGGTCGAAGCCGGCGAACGTCTAGGCTTTCTCCCCGGCACGTTGCAGGAAAAAATCGATCCCTATCTGCGCCCCTTGTATGACGCGCTCTTCGATATGCTCGAGCCCGAGCGCGTCGAGCGTTATTTGGAAAAAAATATCATCGAGATCGCGCCCATCGCCTTCATGCGCGGACGCACCCTGAACGATTCCTTCGTCATCCTCGACGAGGCGCAGAACACCACCTCCGAGCAGATGAAGATGTTCGTCACCCGCCTGGGATTCGGTTCCAAGGCGGTGATCACCGGCGATGTAACCCAAATCGACTTGCCCACCGCGCGCCGCAGCGGGCTGATCGAAGCGGCCGAGATTCTGCAAGGCGTGAACGGCCTGGCCTTCGTGAACTTCGACGAGAGCGACGTGGTGCGTCATCACCTGGTGCAGCGGATCATTCGCGCCTACGACGAGCACAAGTCGCGGTTGGCGGAGCAGCAGTTGTCGCTGCTCGAACCCAAGGCCGGCGCGGCCAAACTGACCGATGCCGCTCCGCGGCCCGCGTCGCTGCCGCCGCTGTCGGAAGAGCCGCGCCTGCGCAATTAACAGAAGGGTATGGCGCGGACACTAGATTAAGTTTGTCATCCTGAGCAAAGCGAAGGACCTATGCATTCCGCGGCTAAATACATAGGTCCTTCGCTTTGCTCAGGATGACAGTATGGTGGGAGCTTGGTCATCTTTCAAAAGCGCGTCCCCGACCTGACCGAGTTGGCGCTCGCCCGTTTCCTGGCACGTGCCCGCCGCGCCGCCGGATTGAAAGCCGCAGTCAACGTGCTGTTGACGACCAGCGCCGAGATGAAATTCCTGAACCGCCGCTTTCGAGGAAAAGACAAGCCCACCGACGTGCTCTCGTTTCCCGCCGAGCCCGAAGCGAGCCAGCACTCGGCGGGCGAAATCGCCATCTCAGCGGAAATCGCAACCAAGAATGGGTTCTCTCTCGGACATTCCCCCGCCGAGGAAGTTAAGATTCTAGTGTTGCACGGCGTCCTGCATCTGCGCGGTTACGATCACGAGTGCGACAATGGGCAGATGGCGAAGCTCGAAAAACAGTTGCGCGCAAAACTCCACCTTCCCGACGGACTGATTGAGAGAGTCTCGACTTCCGTCGTTCGGAGGAAGCGCCGGCAATAACCGAGCAATAAGAATGATCGGCGTCGGCATCACTCTCGTGCTCCTGTTCGGCCTGCTCACGCTGGTCTCCTACGTCGACCGTCTCTACCAGGAGATCGGAAAATTCCTCTCCCGCGATTTCCAGGACAACATCGATGCCTTCGAGCAGATCGTAGAGCCCAGGCTCGGAGTAACTCGCTCGCGCGCCTCGCTCGCCATGGCCATTCTGACGCAACTAGTCACCGCGGCCATCGCCATGATCGTAGGCTTCACCGTGTTTCGCGACCGCGCCTGGAGCGTCTACGAAGTCCTCGAAGCCACCCTAAGCCTCGTCCTGATCATCATCTTCTTTAACCGCCTGCTCCCCTTCGTCTTTTTTTCGCGAACCCATGGCCGCTGGCTCGCCGACTGGGTGCTGCTCTTGCGCGTTCTGATCTACGCGGTTCTGCCGGTAACGCTGGTGCTCGGATTCTGCCAGTCCGTAGCCTCCCTCACCCACGAGCACGCCGACGCCGAACCCGAAACCACCTCCGAAGCCGTGGACGCCTTAATCGAAGCCGGACAGGAAGAAGGCATCATCCAGGAAGGCGATCGCGACCTGATCCAGTCGGCGGTTGAGTTCAGTGGCAAAACGGTTCGCGAAGCGATGAAGCCCAGGCCGGAGATGGTGGCCGTTCCCTCCGACTACACCGTCGAGCAGGTAGTCGAGTTACTCCGCGGCAAGCATTTCTCGCGCATTCCCGTGTACGAAGGTTCGATTCACTACATCAAAGGCATTCTTCACACCCAGGATGTGCTGCAAGTCCCCGACTCCGAAGCGCACACGCGCACGGTAGCGTCCTTGATGCGGAAAGACGTTTACTTTGTCCCCGAAAGTAAGTTAGTAAGTGACTTACTGCGCGAGATGCAGCGCAGTAACATCCGCATGGCGATCGTGGTAGATGAATACGGAGGCGTAGCCGGCCTGGTAACCATCGAAGACCTAGTGGAAGAGATCGTAGGAGAAATCGGCGATGAGCACGAAAAAGCGCAAGTCGTCCAGGAAAACGATCACTCCTACATCGTCCCCGGCAATATGGATGTCGACCGCCTCGACCAACTTTTCGGCATGAGGCCGGAAGGCCACGAATCCTCCACTATAGCCGGCCTGGTAAGCGAACTCGCCGGGAGGATTCCCAAGAAAGGCGAAGTCATCGAAGACGAAGGCCTGAAGTTCGAAGTCCTCGACTCCACCGATCGCCGAGTGGAACGGGTGCGCATCACGACAGTCGCGCCCAAGCAGATGAAGTTGATTTAAATCCAGTGTCATTGTGGATGTCATGTGACATTCCTGTATAATATGTCATGTCTGTTGGGCTGTGACACATGAACGCTGAAACTCGAATGCGGGTCAACGAAAACGGCCGCGTCGTCATTCCGGCTTCCTATAGGAGAGCTCTTGGCATCAAGGCCGGGGATGAAGTGATTCTACGCATGGAAGACGACGAACTGCGCATCACGACGATGAAACGGCGTCTGGAGCGCGCACGGCGGCGCATCCGGCAATACGTGAAACCGGGCGTGTCGCTGGCGGACGAGCTCATCGCGGAACGGCGCGAGGCCGCAAAACGTGAGTAGATCGTATGAATTAAGACCGTATGAGTAGGATCGTGCTGGACGCGTCGGCTATGCTCGCTGTCCTCAATCATGAGCCAGGTTCGGAGAAACTGACTGCGGAAATGCTGAGCTACGCTGCCGGGAGCACGGTTAATTTGGCCGAAGTCCAAACCAAGCTGGTGAGTCGCGGGGGCCAGCCCGATGAAGCATGGGAGGATGCACTCAGCGCGGTTTATGAACCCGTGCCGTTCACTGCCGAGCAAGCGAGAATTGCAGGCAATCTCGTGACTCAGACCCGTCCGCTCGATCTGTCCTTGGGGGACCGCGCTTGTCTGGCGCTTGGAGCGGCGCTTCATGCTCCGGTCTACACAACGGACCGATCCTGGAAGAACCTGAAACTCGGCATTCGTATTCATGTCATTCGCTGATGGCGTGAGGTGTTTTGCTGGCAGCCAGCAGCCAAAAGCTAGTAGCCTGTACTCATGTCCTTCCACTCCGGATTCGTCTGCATTCTCGGACGCCCCAACGCCGGCAAGAGCACGCTACTGAATGCGCTGGTCGGTGAGAAGTTGGCCATCATTTCGCCGAAGCCCCAGACTACGCGCAATCGCATTCTCGGCATCATTAACGTTCCCAAGCAGAAAGGACGTGAGGCGGGGCAAATCGTGCTCATCGACACGCCCGGAGTTCACCGTTCCGGCTCCTCGCTCGGACGCAAAATGATGTCCGAGATACGCGAGGCGCTCGAAGGTTGCGAACTAATTCTGATGATCGTCGATGCCAAGAAAAAGTGGGACGCTGAAGACGGCTACGTCCTCGACCTGGCGAAAAAGGCGAGCACGCCGGTTTTTCTGTTGCTCAATAAAATCGATCTCCTCGCCGACAAGAGCAAATTGCTGCCGCTGATCGCACAGTTTCAAACCCTGTACGAATTCAAGGAGATCGTTCCCATCTCCGCGCTCAAGAAGAAAGGCCTCGACGAGTTGCTGTCCTGCGTACTGAAGGCGCTGCCCAATGGCCCGCAGTATTTTCCCGAAGATCAGATTACCGATCAGCCGGTGCGCTTCATGGCAGCGGAGTTGATCCGCGAGCATGTGCTGATGCAGACGCATGAAGAAGTGCCGCACGCGGTCTCGGTGCTGATCGAGCAGTTCGAAGAAAATCCAAGACTCACGCGGATTGCCGCCGTGATCTATTGCGAGCGCGACGGCCAAAAGGCCATCCTGCTCGGCAAAGGCGGCCAAATGCTAAAGAAGATCGGAACCGCCGCCCGTCTCGACATAGAGAAGATGGTAGGCACCAAAGTTTTTCTCGAACTCTTCGTCAAGATCAAAGCCGGATGGCGCGATTCGCGAACCTTCGTGGAAGAACTGGATTGGCGCCGTCAACTACAGCAAATTGGCGGCCCGCCCGATCCGGAGGAGTGAACCCTCATAAATTGTCATTCCTCGTTTCGCTCGGCATGACAATTTCATATAGGTTTCAGGTCGCTAAACGGCCCTTTGGCCGTGATAACCCCGCCAACCTAGCACTAACGGTTACCTGTGTTTCAAATAGGGTTTGCATCGCAGGGCCCTAAGTCCCTAGAATCTGTCAGCGTCTTCCTGCATCATAGTTAAGGGAGAGACTGGAACCAAAGCCCCGCAGCCCCTTATGGCAGATTCCCCATCATCCGAGCCGCCGCAGACATGGTGTAACTTCGACGCGGCTAAGCTTGATCTCAAGCTCAGCGTGACCCTCGCCGCCGACCGCGATGCCGTCGATCCGGTGGTCCGCAGCGTGATGAATGTGGTGCGGGAAATGAACTGCGCTCCGGGCCGCGAAGACGACATCGAACTCGCGTTGACCGAAGCTCTGGCCAACGCTGTCGTGCATGGAGCGAAGAACGATCCCTCCAAGATTGTTGAGTGCGACGTGGCCTGCGACACGGAGCATGGCATTTTGATCGTGGTACGCGATCCCGGATCCGGTTTTGACCCCGCCAAAATTGCAGATCCATGCCAGGGTGAGAACATCTATTCGAATCACGGCCGCGGCATTTACCTGATCAATCAGTTGATGGACGAAGTCCAGTTTCACAAGAATGGGACTGAGATTCACATGCTGAAGAGATAGCTCTCAGCCGTCAGCCATCAGCCCTCAGGAAAACCTAGAGGTCATCAGGTTATCTCTGCGCAATTATGTTGACATTGCGTGCGGCGCAGTTTTGCATTTTCTGATGGCTGATGGCTGATGGCTGATGGCTGATGGCTGATGGCTGCCCTACTCTTTCGCCGCAATCCCCAAACTCTTCATCTTGCGATACAGGTGGCTGCGCTCGAGGCCGAGCACTTCCGCCGTGCGGCTGACGTTGCCGTAATTCTCGTCCAACTTCTTGAGAATGTAATCGCGCTCATAGGCCGCCCGGGCCTGGTGCAGCGTTGATCCTTCGCTGCCCGCCACGCGGCGGCTGGCGTCGCGATGTACCAGCGGCGGAAGGTGCTTGCGCTCAAAGCGTGTAGTCGTGGGATTCATGATCACGATGCGCTCGATCACATTGCGCAACTCGCGGACGTTCCCGGGCCAGGCGTAGCGCATGAGCGCGTCGATGGCGTCGTCGGTGATTTCTCTCGGACGCCGCCCGTAGGCGGAGGCAAATTCCTTCAGAAAGTGCCGCGCAAACAGCGGGATATCTTCCTTGCGTTCGCGCAGCGGCGGCACCACGAACGGAACCACATTCAGACGGTAGAAAAGATCCTCGCGGAAGTTGCCCTTGGCGATTTCTTCCTCCAGATCCTTGTTGGTGGAAGCAATCACGCGCACGTCCACCGTCACCGGATCGTCGCTGCCCACCGGAATGAAGCGTTGCTGTTCGAGTGTGCGCAAGACCTTGGACTGCGTCTTCAGGCTCATGTCGCCGACTTCATCCAAAAACAAAGTCCCGCGATCCGCCTTCTGAAATTTGCCTTCCTTGTCGGCCGTGGCCCCCGGAAACGACGACTTGCGATGACCGAACAGCTCGCTGTCGATCAGGTCTTCGGGAATCGCCGCGCAGTTCATCTCGATAAACATTTCATCTTTGCGCAGGCTCTGCATGTGAATCGCATTCGCCACCAGTTCCTTGCCGGTGCCCGATTCGCCGTAGATCAGCACCCGTCCGTTGGTGGGCGCCATGAGCGCAATCTGCTGACGCAGCGCCTTCATCGGCACGCTGTCGCCGACGATCACGCTCTTCGATTGCAGTTGCTTCCGCAGGTCGAGATTCTCATGGCGCAGCCGCCGCGCGTCGATCGCATTCTTTACCAGGATGAGCGTCTTTTCGAGCGATAGCGGCTTTTCCGCGAAATCGTAGGCGCCCAGCTTGGTGGCGCGCACTGCCGTCTCGATGGTCCCATGGCCGGAAATCATGATGACTTCTGGGGGATCCTCCATCTCGCGGATCCGCTCCAGCACTTCGAGGCCGTCGATCCCGGTAAGCCACACATCCAGCAGGATCAGGTCGAAGCTGCTCTTACGCAGCAGTTCGAGGCAGTCCTCTCCGCTCGGGCTGACACTGGTTTTGTAGCCCTCATCCTCGAGGATGCCCTGCAAGGATTCGCGGATACTGGATTCGTCATCGACGATCAGAATGTGTGCCATGGCTTAGCTTAACAACGTTTCGCCTGACCGCACCTAGCTTGCCGCCGGAGCGCTGGTTTCAACCGCGATGGGCAACTCAACCACGAAGCGGCTGCCGAACGGCTTGTTTTCTTCCACCCGGATGGAGCCACGATGGTCTTCCACAATTCTGCTCACAATGGCGAGGCCCAGCCCCGTGCCGCGCTGCTTGGTCGAGAAGTACGGCAGGAACAGCCGTTCCTTCACGTCGCGCGACACTCCCTGCCCGGTGTCGGAGACCACCAGTTCGACGGCATCGCGGCTGGCTACCAGCGAGGTTGAAATCGTAATCTCTTTCAGCATCGCGTTCTGCATCGCCTCCGCCGCGTTATCCACCAGGTTTGCGACGGCGCGCTTGATCGCTTCCGGATCGGCCATCACCGCCGGCAGATCGTGCGCCAGTTCGGTGCGCACGCGAATGCCCTCCAGCCGCCCATTGAACATGATGAGCGCGGCTTCCACCAGGTCATTCAAATTCGCTGGTTGCGGGCGCGAAGCGGGAAAACGCGCTAGCACCGAGAATTCATCCACCAGCGAGCGCACGGTTTCGACGGCGTTCCGAATGGTTTCCGCGCAGTTGCGGATCACCTCGAGTGAAGCTGCATCGGGCGCGGCGCCACGCGACAAATGGCGATGAATGCGTTCGGCCGAAAGTGCGATCGGGGTCAGCGGATTCTTGATCTCATGCGCCACGCGCCGCGCCACCTCGCGCCAGGCTGCCTGTTTCTGCGCTCGCAACAGATCCGACAGGTCTTCGAATACCAGCACGTATCCCAGTCCCTCGGCGGAGCGGCTCAGCGCCGACACGGTTACGGCGACATTCAACCGCGCTCGGGGCAGGTCGAGCTCCATGTTTGCCGCCGTGATGCCCATGCGATCGGCGCGGCGGAGGAGCGGTTCGAGGTCGGCGAGCACATCGGCGGGGATCACGTCGCGCAGTGGCAGGTTCACCAGCGAGGCCGGGCTCACGTACTCGCTCCGCTCCAGGTAAAACATGCGGGAGAAAGCCGCGTTGGTCAGCGTCACACGCCGCGCCGCATCAATCGAAATCACTGCGGTCGGAAGGCTCTCGAGCACGGTCTCGATGTACCGGCGTCTGCTTTCGAGCGCCTCGTTCGCCGCGCCCACATCGCGACTGGAGGCTTCGATCTGGCGCTGGCTGGACTCGAGCTGTTCCGCCATGCTGTTGAAAGACTGCACCAGTTCGGCCAGTTCGTCGGTGGCGCGAATATCGACGCGGTAATCCAATTGCCCTTTGGAGATGGCCTCTGTACCCGCGGCTAACGCCGCTACCGGACGGTTGACCAACTTCGAAAGCAGAAGCGCGAGCCAGGTGGAAGCGAACAGCACCACCACCGTCAGCAGTAGCAGATACCCGATATAAGTCCGCCGAAACAGCTTCCTTTTTGCGGCCAGTTCGACGTAGCGCTGTTGGCTCTCCTGAATCTGCTTGGCCGTTTCGGCGAACTTTGGCGGAAGAGGCCTGGCGACAAGCACGACGCCGTTCTGGAACGGGGCCGCTGCGACAATGTAGTCCGTCTCGCCCCACTTGAAATGGGGGTGCTCTCCGCGCAGGGCCGGCTGCACCGGAAAGCGATCCTTCATGTCGGCCCAGGGTGCCGGCGTGTTCAGACTGGCTGCCTCATTGCCGTTCGCCAGAGCCAGAACGAATCCGCCCTCCAGCGTGGGGATATGTTCCCGAAGTTCATCGGTAGCTTCAGGGGAATTTCTGCTGGCCAGGGCTCTTTGAAATTCGTCCGACTGCGCAATGGACTGTGCTTCCGAGGTTGCATTCTGGCCCGCGTAATCGTAGAGCAGAGCCGACATGGCCGCGGTGTCCGTGCGCACTTCCTCGACCGGTTGGGAGAACCACTTGTCGATCGATCGGTTCATCAGCCCGTAGGAAAACCAGAACATCGCAATCACGGGCAAGAACGACAGCAGCAGGCTGACCACCACCAGGCGCGTGCGGAACTTTGAACCTGCCACGCCTTGCCTGCGTTCAGCATATAGCTTCAGCAGATTGCGTCCGAGAACGATCGTCAACGCCACAAAGGCAAAGAAGATCAGTCCGCTCAATCCGGCAAAAAACAGAAGCTGCTCATTGCTGTCGGGGCTGATGAACTTCAGATTGAACGACGCCTGCGACACCAGAATCGCAAGCAGCAGAAAAGCCCCGATCGCCAGCGTGATTACGAACGCCCGGCGGCCGGAGGTTTTGGTTTCGTCGCGAGTTGGATTCGGTGCGGCCAAGGTGACTCGGACAGTTCAACCTCGGGGATCATTATAGAGCGGCCAAGGGAGCTGTTCGTCATTCGCTTTTTCGCGGTCTGCTTGCCCGACGACGAAAAGCGAATAGCGAACGACTAACGACTAACGACTAACGATGTCCCGACTCCAGCGCATTCCGCAGCGCCTCATACGCAGGCTTGGCCCGATAGCTCCGATCAAACAGCAGCGCCGCTCCTTGTGTGTGCTTCGAATGCGACCCGATCCAGGAATACTTGTCCGTGAAACCCCACGTCTGGATCGCCGTGCACGCGGGATGAGACAGGCAAGCGTCGGCAATCTCACGATAGATATCCCCCTGCCTTTGCAGGTCCTCGGGGCGAGCATCGCCATTCGCATCGACCGGCAGGGCAACGTCCATCTCGGTGATGTGGACCTGAACGCCCAGCGCCGTGAAGCGCGCGATGTTGGCGGAAATAGACGCGACATCGGCGTTCAGATGCGCAATGTGCATCTGAAATCCGACACCATCGATGGGCACGCCGCGCTGCCGGAAATCTTGAACCATGGCGTAGATCGCGTCCGACCTGGCATTCACGACCTCCGCCTCGGCCTCGTTGTAAAAGAGCAGAGCTTGCGGATCGGCTTCATGCGCCCAGCGGAAACAACGCTCAATATAGGAGTAACTCTGCTTCGAGCTATCTGGCTGCGAGCTGCGAGCCTCGAGTTGCGAGCGAGTAGGGTTACTCGAAGCTCGGAGCTCGGAGCTCGAAGCTGCATCGTTTTTCGCCGCGCCGATTCCGGGCTGGTCACGCCAGATCGTGCTGCGCAGTTGTCCCGGGTGCAACTCGTCGAAGGCCTCGTTGACCACGTCCCACACGAATATCTTGCCCCGGTAGTGTCCGGCCACGGTCTTAATTTGCTTCTCAAGAATTTGCGCAAGTTCTTCAAACGTGTATTTGCCTTCCGTCAGCCATGTTGGATTCTGCTGGTGCCAGACCAGCGTGTGACCGCGAACCTTCATGCCGTGTCGGGTTGCAAAGTCCACGATCTGGTCCGCTTTAGAGAAATCGAAGGACTGCAGCTCCGGATGCACTGTCTCCCACTTGAGGACGTCCTCCGGTTCCACCATGTTGAACTCACGCGCCAGTGTCGACGCGTATGCTGCCTCGGAGAGTTGAGCCGGCCTCACGGCAGTGCCGATGAGCATTCCAGAACTCCGCGCCGCCTCACGCAGCGACTGGTCAAAGTCTGCAGCGCCAAATCCCAAGCAAAAGGCTGCGGCCGCCAAAATAAGAAAAAGCGTTCGCCATTTCATGTGGTTACCTGCCGATTACTTTGCCTCAGGAAGGAACTTCTGCAAAGGACATTGCTCACACTGCATTTGTGACTTTAGGCAGTAGTTCTTGCCCACTCCGACGAGCAGGCCATGCATTTCGTTGAATACCTGGACCAGGGGAGAACGGGGAGCTTCACTCACGGCAGAAGGCGTATGCGAAGAGCCTCGCGGCCCGACTGCTGAGGGTACCTCGTCCAAGCTCTGCTTGGGCGGGAGTGCTCGGCCCAGAGCCTGCTCGAACAATTCGCGGATTTCATCGTAGCTTGCACTGGCAGCGACAATCCGGTGCCGTTCCAGAATGCGTCGCGTATAAGCGTCCACCACAAACACCGCATAATTTCCGGCATACAGCAGAATCGAATCGGCGGTCTCCGGCCCTACACCGTTAAGGGCGAGCAATTCGTCGCGCAGTTCGGCGGTGGGCCGCGCGAACATACGCGCCAGCGAACCGCCATAACGCTCATCAAGAAAGCTCACAAATGTTTTCAGCCGCTGTGCTTTTTGCCGGAAGTAACCCGCCGAACGAATCAATAACTCAAGCTGAGGTGGAGGCGTGCCCCGGATTCCGCGGATGGTCAGAAGCCGCGCTTTCCGAAGATTGACGAGCGCTTTCTCAACGCTTGTCCAGGAAGTGTTCTGGGTTAAATACGCGCCAACAATCACCTCGAAACGCGATTGCGCCGGCCACCAGTGCTGGCGTCCCCAAGCGGAAAACAACGCGTGGTAGTAGGCGCGGATCGCGTCGTGTTTGGCCAGAGTCATAAACGCCTGCAGGTTGGAGTACGAGCCTTCCCATTGTAGGACTCCGCTGGTCGCTGTTCGTCGTTCGCGGTTTTTCCCGTCAGACGACGAGTAGCGAACAGCGAATAGCGAACGACCAACAGCGATCGACCAACGACCAACGGCTGCCTTCCCACACCGAAGAACATGGTCTGCCGCGTGTGATCCTCGTCACACTTCGGTTTTATGGGACAAATGCCGCCTATAACGGGCACAAACCGCATCTCCCGCGAAGGACAGGTACTTAAGTTACTTTTTCGGAATTCCCGTTGGGTTGACAATTTGTGTCAGTGCGAACGCTTCCTTGCTGATCCCCCTGGAAATCGGCGGCTTCGCATTGACCCCGGACTTCGCGGGAACACAGGAGAGATATGTCTCAGCGGCTGGGTGACCTGCTCGTCAAGGAAAAGGTCATCACACCAGAGCAGTTGGAACAGGCGACCAAGCTCCAGAAGGACTCTCACTCCCGGCTCGCCTCGGCGCTGGTGAAGTTGGGTTTCCTCTCGGACGAGGATGTCACCAACTTTCTCTCGCGCCAGTACGGCGTGCCCGCCATCAATCTTTCGTATTTTGAAATCGATCCCGCGGTCGTCAAGCTGATTCCCTACGAAACCGCGAAACGCTATCAGATATTGCCGCTCAGCCGCGTGGGCGCTTCGCTCACCATCGCCATGGTCGATCCCACCAATGTTTTCGCCATGGACGATATCAAGTTCATGACCGGCTTCAATATCGAACCGGTCGTGGCTTCGGAAAGTTCCATCGTCGAGGGCATCGATAAGGCCTACGGCACTTCCAAAGAGGAAGAGCTCGAGCAGGTCATGCAGTCGATGAACGACGCCGGCGAAGCCGCCGATGTCGAGGTGCAGAGCGAAGAACAGGAACTCGAACTCAAGGAACTGGAGAAAGCGGCCGACGAAGCTCCTATCGTCAAGCTGGTGAACCTAGTGCTCACCGATGCCGTGAAGCGCGGCGCCAGCGACATTCACATGGAGCCCTACGAAAAGGAATTCCGCGTCCGCTTCCGCATTGACGGCGTTCTGCAGTTGATCATGAATCCGCCACTGAAACTGAAGGACGCCATCACTTCGCGCCTCAAAATCATGGCCAAGCTCGACATCAGCGAAAAGCGGCTGCCGCAGGACGGCCGCATCATGCTGAAGATGCAGATTGGCGGCAAGAAAAAGCAACTCGATTTCCGCGTCTCCACTTTGCCCACGCTCTGGGGCGAGAAGATCGTGCTCCGGCTGCTTGACAAGGAAAACCTGCGCCTCGATATGACCAAGCTCGGCTTTGAGCAGGAGTCGCTGGACAAGTTCCAGAAGGCGATCCTCAAGCCCTACGGCATGGTGCTGGTCACCGGGCCGACCGGATCGGGCAAGACCAACACGCTGTATTCCTCGATTTCGCAGCTCAATCAGGTCAACACCAACATCATGACCGCCGAAGACCCGGTTGAATTCCAACTGGGAGGCGTGAACCAGGTGCAGATGAAGGAGCAGATCGGCTTGAATTTTGCTGCGGCTCTGCGCGCCTTTCTGCGCCAGGATCCCAACATCATTCTGGTCGGCGAGATCCGCGACTTTGAAACCGCGGAAATCGCCATCAAGGCCGCACTCACCGGCCACCTCGTCTTATCCACGCTGCACACCAATGGCGCGCCCGAAACTATTACCCGTCTCATGAACATGGGAATCGAACCCTTTCTGGTGGCGACTTCGGTTCACCTGATCTGCGCCCAGCGCCTGGTACGGCGGATCTGCAAGGACTGTGCCGAGCCCGTCGAAATGCCTCCCCAGGCTCTGATCGATGAAGGCTATACCCCGGAAGAGGCCAAGACGGTGCAGATCATGAAGGGCAAAGGCTGCACCACCTGCAACAAGACCGGCTACAAGGGCCGCACCGGTTTGTACGAAGTGATGGAAGTGGACGATGAGATCCGGGAACTGGTTTTGGTGGGCGCCTCGGCGCTCGAACTCAAGAAGAAAGCGATTGAACGCGGCATGATCACCCTGCGCCGCAGCGGGTTGATCAAGGTCGCGCAAGGCTGGACCACGCTCGAAGAAGTGGCTCGCGAAACGATTCACTAGAAACGCTGTTCGCTTTTCGCCTGGCGAACGACGAACAGCGAATAGCGAACGACGAGCAGGTGAAATTGAAACAAGAAAGACGGGAAAAACTATGGCTCTCTCATTAAGTGATCTGCTCCGCCGCATGCTAGAGATGGGGGGAAGCGACCTCCACATCACTACCAACTCACCGCCCCAAATTCGCGTGCACGGACATCTCGTGCCGCTCGACCTGCCCCAGTTGACAGCCGCCGAGACCAAGCAACTGGCCTACAGCGTGATGACCGATTCGCAGAAGCACCGTTTCGAAGAAAGCCTCGAACTGGATTTCTCCTTCGGCCTGAAGGGACTGGCTCGCTTCCGCTCCAACGTCTTCAATCAGCGCGGCGCTTCGGCCTGCGTCTTCCGTCTGATTCCGTTTGAGATCAAATCCTTCCAGCAGTTGGGCCTGCCTCCGGTAGTCAGCAAGATGTGCGACAAGCCGCGCGGGCTGGTGCTGGTGACCGGGCCGACCGGTTCAGGCAAGTCCACCACCCTGGCGGCCATGATCGACAAGATCAATACCGAGCGTCACGAACACATCCTCACCATCGAGGACCCGATCGAGTTCGTGCACATGAACAAGAACTGCGTGGTCAACCAGCGCGAATTGCACTCCGACACCAAGAGCTTTACCGACGCCCTGCGCGCCGCGCTCCGCGAAGACCCGGATGTGGTGCTGATCGGCGAAATGCGCGACCTCGAAACCATCGAGTCGGCGCTGCGCATCGCGGAAACCGGCCACCTCACTTTCGCTACCTTGCATACCAATTCCGCATCGTCGACCATCAACCGCATCATCGACGTGTTCCCGGCGCACCAGCAATCGCAGATTCGCGCCCAGCTTTCGCTGGTGCTCGAAGGCATCATGTGTCAAAGCCTGCTGCCGCGCAGCGACGGCAAGGGGCGCGCCATGTGCATGGAGATCCTGGTGCCCAATGCCGCCGTGCGCAACCTGATCCGCGAAGACAAGATCCACCAGGTTTACTCCGCCATGCAGTCCGGCCAGGAGAAGTTCGGCATGCAGACGTTCAACCAGTCGCTCGCCAGCGCCTATTTCCAGAAGCAGATCACCCTGGAGATGGCGGTTTCGCGCTCCAGCAATCAGGACGAGCTGCAGGAAATGATCGCGCGCGGCGCCACCTTTGTGAACCGCAGCGGCACGGCTCCACTTGCCAAGGGGGCTGCGCCGGCAAAGCGGTGAGATCAGGTGTCAGGTCTTAGGTTCTTAGTTAGACCGAGATGTTAGGTAAGAAAGGCGTCAGAAGTTGCAGATTATGGTGTCAGGTTTTCCTGAGACCAAAGACCTGAGACCTGACACCTGGTTCATAAGGAGAGAGCAACCATGCCGGTTTTCACATTTTCAGGAAAGACCGCTTCGGGCGAGAAAGTTCAGGGCGAGCGCGTCGCCTCCACTAAGGACGGATTGGCCACGCAGCTTCGGAAGGAGCGCATCACGCCTGGCCGTATCCGGGAGAAGGGCAAGGAATTTTCGTTGCCCACTTTTGGCAGCGGCAAGGTCAAGGTCAAGGAAGTGGCGGTGTTCTTCCGCCAGTTCTCCGTCATGATTGACGCCGGCCTGCCGCTGGTGCAGTGCCTGGAGATTCTGGGCGCCAACCAGGAGAACCCCGCCTTTCAGAAAACCCTGCTCGGGGTGCGGACCACGGTCGAAGGTGGCGCCACGCTGGCCAATGCCATGCGCCAGTTTCCCGTCGTTTTCGATGATCTGACGACCAACATGGTCGAGGCCGGCGAGACTGGCGGTATCCTCGACATCATTCTCCAGCGCATGGCCATCTATGTGGAAAAGGCGGTCAAGCTGCGTGCGGCCATCAAGTCCGCGTTGATCTACCCGGTGGCTGTCGTCTCCCTCGCCGTGCTGATCGTCGGCGCGCTGCTCAAGTGGGTGGTGCCGATCTTCGCCAACCTCTTTGTCGGATTGGGAGTCGCGCTTCCGCTGCCCACCCGCATCGTCATCGGCCTCAGTGACTTCGTCGGCCAGTTCTGGTGGTTCTTCATCGTAGGCACCATCGCCGCCGTGTTCGGTACCAGGCAGATTCGGAAGCACCCGCGTGGCCGCTATTACTTCGATGCCATGCTGCTCAAGCTGCCTGTCCTCGGCATGCTGCTGCGCAAGATCGCAGTCGCCCGCTTTACTCGAACCCTGGGCACGCTCATCACCTCCGGCGTTCCGATTCTCGAAGGCTTGGCCATCACCGCCCGCACCTCGGGCAACGCCGTGCTGGAAGAAGCGCTGATGAAAGTGCGCAAGGCGATCGAAGAGGGCCGCACCATCGTCGATCCCCTGCGCGAATGCGGCGTTTTCCCCAACATGGTGACCCAGATGATCGGCGTGGGCGAAGCTACCGGCGCCATGGACTCCATGCTGCAGAAGATCGCAGACTTCTACGAAGACGAAGTCGATTCCGCCACCAAAGACATGCTGGCCATGCTGGAGCCGGTCATCATCGGTATCCTCGGTGTCTCCATCGGCGGCATTGTGATTTCTCTGTACATGCCGTTGTTCTCGATGATCGCAAAATTGTCGGGATAGAAAAACCGACGCTGTTCGCTCTTCGTCGTTCGCGGTTCGCCCGGCAGACAACGATGAGCGAACAGCGGATAGCGAACGGCCATCCACGAACAGCGAACGACGAAAGACTAACGACGAATCTCATGCACTCCATCTCCGATGAGCGGAACTGGCTGACTTGGCTGGTGAAGGTTCGCGTCCTGATCCTGCTGGTCCTGCTCGCCATCGAACTCGCTGTTATCCGCCTTACGCCCAGCCCACTGCCCATCTTGCCCTTTCTCACCGGGATGGTGCTGTGGTTCGTGCTCTCGCTGTTCTTTCTCTTTCTGGTCTCGGTATGGAACGAACACCGCCTGCAGGCCATTCTGCAGGTGCTCGCCGATCTGGCCATGGTCACGCTCGTCGTCCACGTCACCGGCGGCATCGACAGCTCGCTGAATTTCCTTTATCCCCTGGTCATCGTTGTCGCTTGCATGCTGCTGCCGCGAGCCTGGGGATATCTCAGCGCGGCCCTGGCTTTCATCCTGTTCGGCACCGTCCTCGAGCTCGATTACTACTTGGTCATTCCCTCGTATGCGAGTTCGCATCCCAAGCTGAAGGCGCTGCAGGTCGTCATCTTCGTCAACCTGTTTGCCTACTTCGCCATCGCCTATCTGGCCGGCTTGCTGATGAGTAAGCTCCGCCAAGTGGATGTGCAACTCAAGGACGCCAGCGGCGCGCTCGAAAATCTGCAGGCCCTCCACGAAAGTATCGTGCAGTCCATGAGCGGCGGCGTGATCACGACCGGGCTCGACGGACGCATCACGCTGGTCAACCGGGCGGCCCAGCAACTGCTCGAGATCTCCGAAACCGAATTGTGCGGACGCTCCGTGGCCGACTTGTTTCAGGATCCCTTGCCCCACTTCGGCGTGGCCCGGGCCGACGCTGAAGTTCGCTACGCCGCCGGCAACGGTTTCCGCAAGACTTTTCGCGTGATGGTTTCTGCCCTCAACCTGAGCGCGCGCGGCGACCTGGGTTTTGTTTATTCCTTTGACGACCTCACCGAAATTCGCCGCCTCGAGCGGGAGGTCCGTATGCAGGATCGCCTGGCTGCGGTGGGCCGCCTGGCCGCTGCCATCGCGCATGAAATCCGTAATCCCCTGACCTCCATCGCCGGCTCGGTCAGCATGTTGTCGGATGCGCCCGCGTTGAATTCCGAAGAGCGGGCGCTTTTGCAGATTGTGATCCGCGAGTCCGATCGCCTCAACAACATCATTACCGATTTTCTGGCCTACTCGCGGGGCAAGCAATATCGCTTCGAGCGCGTGAATCTGGTTCCGTTGCTCGAGGACACGCTCACTCTGCTCGAACACCGCCTTGCCGCCGAGAACGCGGGCATCGAACTCGAGCGCAGCTTCGCCAAGTCCGAAGCCTGGGTGCTGGCCGATGGCGACAAGCTCAAACAGGTGTTCTGGAATTTCTGCGAAAATGCGGTGCGCGCAATCAAGACGACGAACAAAGGTGGAACCCTGACCGTGTCCCTGGCCGAACGCGGCCCGGATTGGGAGATGAGCTTTGCCGACACCGGCCCCGGCATCAACCCGCAGCAGACGGAAAAGATCTTCGAGCCCTTCCAGTCGAACTTTGAAGGTGGAACCGGCCTCGGCCTGGCCATCGTGTACCAGATCGTGCAGGCGCATGAGGGCAAGGTGTGGGCGCGCTCGGAGGTCGGCAGGGGCACGAGCTTCGTAGTGCGGCTGCGGCGCATGGAGCAGGGCGCCGCTGGGGGAACGTCCTCCGCATCGGCATCCGCGGGAGCGGTGCTGGCAGCGGCGGCAGCGGGAGCAGGAGCAAAAGGGGGCGCGCGTGGGTAACATTCTCGTCTGCGACGACGAACGCTCCATCTGCGAACTGCTTGACATCGCCCTGCGCCGCGATGGCCACAAAGTCGAAACCGTTACCGGCGGCGAAGCGGCCAAGCACAAGATCGACAGCGCGCTCTTCGACGTGATTGTTACCGACATCAAGATGCCGAACGTCGATGGCGTTGAAGTGCTGCGTCACGCGCACCAGATCTCGCCCGATTCCGCTGTCATTCTTATGACTGCGGTTGACGATTACGAAGCCGCCGTGCAGGCGGTCAAGGCGGGCGGCGCGACCGATTACATCCGCAAGAGTCCGGGATTGGTGGACGAGGTTAAACTCGCCATTGCCCGCTCGCTGACGAAAGTTTCGCTCAGCCGTCAGAACTTTGCCCTGCGCCGCGACGCCGCCACGCGCAACTCGCTCGACAACATCGTCGGCGCCAGCCCGGCGCTCGAAAAACTGAAGCACACCATCCGCACCGTCGCCACCACCAGCAGCACGATTCTGGTCTACGGAGAAAGCGGAACCGGCAAAGAACTCGTCGCCCGCGCCGTGCATACCTGCTCGCCGCGAGCCGGCGAAGCTTTCGTGTCGGTCAACTGCGGCGCCTTCCCGGAAACGCTGCTCGAAAGCGAACTCTTCGGCTACGTCAAGGGCGCCTTCACTGGAGCCAACCAGAACCGCCGCGGATTGTTCGAAGTCGCCGACCAGGGCACGATTTTTCTCGACGAGATCGGCGACATGACCATGCCCATGCAAGTCAAACTGCTGCGCGTGCTGCAGGAGCGCACGGTGCGTCCGGTGGGCGGCACCAGCGAAATTCCGGTGGACGTGCGCGTCATCGCCGCCACCAACCGCGATCTCGACCGCCAAGTCACCGAGGGCACATTCCGCGAAGACCTCTACTATCGCCTGAACGTGATTCCTATTCGCGTGCCCGACTTGCGCGAGCGCCGCGAGGATGTACCGCTCCTGGCGAATCACTTCCTGAAAAAATATGCGCCCGGAGCCGGGAAGAGCATTCACGGCGTCGCCGCGGCATCGCTTGAAGCTCTCGCCGGTTACGATTGGCCGGGCAACGTTCGCCAACTGGAGAACACGATCGAACGCGCGGTGGCGCTAGAAACAACCAGCGAGTTGCACGTCGAGTTGCCGGCGGAGCGTCCGAAAGCCCGCGCCGTGGCCGCCGGCGCGGAAACCGCAGTTAGTACGACCATGACCATCGCCGCGGGCTCAGTCCTTCCCGAGGGCGTAAACATGGAGAACTACGTCGCGCAGATTGAGCGCGCGCTGCTGCAGTCCGCGCTGTCGCAAACCAATGGCGTGCAAGTCCGGGCTGCGGACGTGCTCGGCATTTCCTACCGGTCTTTCCGCCACTTGATGAAGAAGTACGAGCTGTAAAGTTCAGCTCTCAGCTATCAGCCGTCAGCTCTCAGCAAAACCTGTTCGCGTCCCTCTGCGGTTTCCGCTGGTGCAAGAGCACGTCTGAGGGAACTCTCCCTCACAGCCCATTTCTGTTTCACATTTACTCTTAAGGTATTTACCCGTGTTTACCACTACCCCCCTCCCCCCTCCCTAATAGAATGATGGGTTTATGGGGTGTCAAGCGGGCAAAATCTAGAGCGCAAAGGAGTTATTTTTTAAAATATTCCGGAATAAGGACTTAGCTTCATTTCTTGCCGAATTCTCTTGAAATTCATAGTTTTTACAGTTTGCCTACGCCCCTGATTGCCTCCAGTTGTGTTTACCAAAGTGTTACTAACGATTGGGCTATCGCAGTCTTCGTGGCCTTGATTGGGACGGCACACCTTGGCTGCGACAGATCATGGGACATTGTCGCGCACGGCCGATTGGAAGTCTGTGATGAGGCACACTAAACGTTTGTGATGAAAAAGGGGTTGGAGCCTCTCCGTCGGCCGCTGTGGAATCCCACTCATCGCAAAGGGCGCGATGAGTGGGGCACCCGTGGAATCCCATTCATGGCAAAGACCGCGATGAGTGGGGAACCCTCAGAGATTCCTGCCGTCAGGTTACCTCGCAGACCACTGTGATTTCCGTCCTTGACGGATGGCCCCCACTGGCTATACTCAAGCGTTCAATTCGGTACCGGATTCCCGCTTGAGGGGGCGCGGAATTCGGAGGAGGCGGAATGCTGTCGCCGCGGAGTTCGCTGCTCGTCCCCCTGGAGTTCGCGGTTCCTGCCTGCACCCGATCTTGTTTCTCGACACTTCAGTTGAACCTGCATTTACCTGGAGGGATCACTATGTTCCGGTCCGGCAAGTGGGCGTTAGTCGCGGCAATTGGCATCTGGATTCTGGGAGCGCAGGAGGCGAAGGCGGGTATCGGATTCCAGCCGGTTTCGTCCGATGAGCTGAAGATGACCAGCGAGCCGCTGGCGCCGGGAGCGCCCGCGATCATTTTGTACCGGCAGGTGGACCGGGACGACAATAGCCGCACTTCGCACGAAGACAATTACTTTCGGATCAAGATCCTGACCGAAGAGGGGCGCAAGCATGCCGATATCGAGATCCCCTTCTTCAAGGGAAATGAGAATGTAGCGAATGTTAGGGGTCGGACCATCAGGCCGGATGGGTCGATCGTAAACTTCGAGGGTAAAGTCTTCGAAAAGGAGCTGGTCAAGGGCAGGGGAGTGAAGTATCTGGCGAAGACCTTTACTCTGCCGGACGTACAGGTTGGGGGCATCATCGAGTATTTCTATACGGTGGATCTGAAGGAGCAATACATTTTTGACTCCCACTGGATCTTGAGCGATGAGCTCTTCACAAAGAAAGCACAATTTTCGTTGAAGCCCTATAGTTCTTCTTACTCGACTTTCTACTTGCGCTGGAGTTGGAGCACTCTGCCTGCTGGCGCGGCTCCTCCTGCACAAGGGCCAGACCGCATTGTCCGAATGGAAGCCAGCAACATACCGGCATTCCAGACGGAAGATTACATGCCCCCTCCGAACGAATTGAAGTCGCGGGTGGATTTTATCTACGAGTCGAACTTGGTCGAGAAAGACCAGGCCAGTTTCTGGAAGCACTTCGGGAAGGAGCGCAACGGGCAACTGGAAAGCTTCATCGGCAAGCGCAAGGCGATGGAGCAGGCGGTGGCGCAAATTGTCTCGCCGAGCGACTCGCAGGATGTGAAACTTCGCAAGATCTACGACCGGGTGCAGCAGATCCGCAACACCACGTACGAAGTGCAAAAGACGGAGCAGGAGGAAAAGCGCGCCAAAGAAAAGCCGCCAGAAAACGTAGAGGAAGTTTGGAAGCGAGGCTATGGTGACGGCGTGCAGCTGACCTGGTTGTTCCTCGGCCTGGCGCGAGCGGCGGGATTTGAAGCCTACGGATGCTGGGTTTCGGATCGCAGGAATTATCTTTTCAGTCCGGTCATGATGCAAAGCGCGAAGTTGAACTCGAATGTCGTGCTCGTCAAACTGAATGGGAAAGATCTCTATTTTGATCCAGGAGGAGCCTTCACGCCGTTCGGGTTGCTGGAATGGGCGGAAACCGGGGTTCAAGGGTTACGGTTGGACAAGGATGGCGGAAGCTGGATTCAGACCACCCTTCCGGAAGCTTCGGAGTCGCGGATCGAGCGGATGGGGAAACTGAAGCTTTCCGACACGGGTGATCTGGAAGGGAAGTTGACCGTCACCTACGTCGGATTGGAAGCCATGTATCACCGGGTGGAGGAGCGAAACGCGGACGAAGTGGCGCGCAAGAAGGCCCTGGAGGAGTGGGTGACGTCACAAATCGGGGTCGCGGCGGAGGCGGAACTGACCAACAAACCGGACTGGACCAGTTCGGAAACACCGCTGGTAGCAGAATTTAACTTGAAAATTCCTGGCTGGGCCTCGAATGCCGGCAGGCGGGTGGTGGTTCCAGCCGCGATCTTCACGGCCGCTGAAAAAGGGGTTTTCGAACATGCCAACCGGGTTCATCCTATCTATTTTGAGTATCCGCACCAGAAGGCGGATGACGTGACCGTCGAGCTTCCGCCGGGATGGCAAGTGAGCAGTGTCCCTGCGGCGCAGAATCAAGATGCGCATATTGTTGTCTACACTTTGAAAGTCGACCAGAGCCCGGGAACACTGCGGCTGACGAGGAAATTGACCATCGACCTTTTGCTGTTAGAGCAGAAGTACTACGCATCATTGCGTAAGTTCTTTCAAGTGGTGAGGACCGGCGATGGGGAGCAGATTGTCCTGCAGCCGGGGGAAATCCATGCGAGTAACTGAGCGGCGGGTGCTGCTGTGTTTCTTTTGGATCGCCATCTGCATTGGAGTCATGGTGCCGCGAGCGGCTGCCAGCAGCGATGCTCCCCAGTGGATGCACGGGCTGGTCGGGGTCCCGTTGCCCTCTTATGACGAGAAGACCGACGCAGTGTTGTTGTATTCCGAGACCAACGTAACCGTTTTGTCGGAAAATAAAATCCGGACCCACGTACGCAAGGCTTACAAGATTCTGCGGCCCGAAGGGCGGGAGCGCGGAATGGTATATGTCTATTTCAATCCAACCACGAAAATCACAAGTCTGCATGGCTGGTGCATCCCGGCACAAGGCAAGGACTACGAGGTTAAGGAGAAGGACGCAATCGATGTTGCTGCGCCAGCCGAAGGAGGCGAGTTGATCGACGACGTAAAGCGCAGGGTGCTGCGTGTTCCGGCGCCCGATCCCGGGAACATCGTGGGCTATGAATACGAAGTCGAGCAGCAACCCTTCTGGCTGCAGGACGTCTGGGAATTCCAGGGAATCGATCCCGTGCGCGAGAGCCACTTTTCGCTGCAACTGCCTCCCGGCTGGGTGTTCAAAACCTCATGGCTTTTTCATCCGGAGGTGAAGCCGGACGAAAACAACGGCAATGTACTGCAATGGAAGGTCAGCGATGTGACAGGGATCAGGCCTGAGCCGGAAATGCCACCATGGAGGGGCGTGGCAGGTCAGATGATCGTGTCATTTTTCCCGAGCGGCGGAACCTCGCGGAAAAATGAGTTAGCAAACTGGGATGGCATGGGGACTTGGTACGGAAACCTCATTAGCACACGCATGGACGCGTCCGAACCGATCAAACAGGAGGTCAATGCCCTGGTTGCGGGGAAGACTACGACCCTGGCCAAGATACAAGCCATCGCCGCCTTCGTGCAGCGCGACATTCGCAACGTCGCGATCGAACTGGGCATCGGTGGGTTTCAACCGCATGCCGCACCGGATGTATTCGCGCATCGGTACGGCGATTGCAAAGACAAAGCGACGCTGTTGCGCACCATGCTGCGCCAGATTGGCGTGGACTCCTACCAGGTGGTGATCAACACGGAGCGGGGTTCGGTCACTCGCGAGACGCCCGCTCACAACGCATTTGACCATGTGATCCTCGCCATCAAGCTGCCGGATGACGTGAAGGATCCGTCGCTGATCGCGGTGATGCAGCATCCTAAGCTGGGAAGGATTCTGTTCTTCGATCCGACCTATGACGTGATGATCCCATTCGGCCAAATCGGCGGCTACTTGCAATCGAACTATGGCTTATTGGTAACTCCGGAAGGTGGCGAACTGGTGGAGTTGCCGCAACAGCCATCGGCGATGAACAGTATCCAGCGTGTGGGCAAGCTGACACTCGACGCCGACGGAATGTTGAAGGGCGATGTCAAGGAAACGCGACTGGGAGAGCAAGCCTCATCGGAACGCTGGCGCTTGCGGCTGGTAACCAAGGACTCTGATCGGATCAAGCCGATCGAAAGCCTGCTGGCGGGATCGCTTCCGAACTTTCGAATTGTGCGAGCAAGCCTCATCAACTACGAACAGACCGACCAGCCTTTCGGATTCAATTACAGTTTTCAGTCCGAAAACTACGCCAAGAACGCCGGCAATCTGCTGCTGGTGCGGCCCCGTGTACTGGGAAGCAAGTCGTCGGGAATCCTGGAGACGAAAGAGCCGCGAAGGTTTCCGCTCGAGTTTGACGGTCCTTTACGCGATACCGACAGTTTCGAGATCGCGGTGCCAGCTGGCTATGAAGTGGACGAGTTACCGCCTCCGATGGATGTGGACTACAGCTTTGGCAGCTATCACAGCAAGACCGAAGCGAGCGGGAACGTCTTGCACTACACGCGCAGCGTGGAAATTAAGGAACTGAGCGTGCCGGTCAGCAAAATGGACGAGCTGAAAAGGTTCTATCGCGCAATCGCCACCGACGAGCGGAATACGGCGGTGCTGAAACCGGCAGGACCGGGCAAGTAAAGGGAAATCCAGTGTGAAACTGGTCGGCCCTAGGAGACGATTTTCGAACTTTCCTGACGACGACCTGCGTCTCCGCGCCGATTTTTCAGCCGATTACGACACGGCTTTGATTTTCGTCCTTAGTCAATAGGTGTCACGACGGCTTTTCAGCTATTACGCAGACCAACGGTGTGTATAAGACTTAACCATCCATCGTCCTCTTCTTTTTGCGAGTTGGAAGTCGCCGCCTTCTCCGCAAAGAGAGCCGCAGTTGTAACCAGCACTCACGTCAACACGATCTCCAAACAGCCACTTGATCGATCTAATTGACAGTATGATCCCTCGCTGCCCTGTAGTCGGGTCGATCGGGCCGCTTAGTGTCCTGGAATCGAAATATGCCGCCGACATTTTCTTCACAGGTGCGCCGGACGTAGCAAACCGAGCAATGAATTCATCGGTGGGGTCCCGACTATCGATACTAAGGAATACCGGGAGTTTCAAATGGTTTGAATCGATGAGGTCTCGAAAAACTGCCTCATAGATTTCCTTCTCCTCCATCTCGCGTTGCGTTCCAGTTGGGACAGCTTTGAGCGTTGAGGCAAGGTTCGAGGAAATGTTCTCAATGGAGGCAAGCACTTTCCAAGTCTGGTCTGGGAAAACGTTTGCCGAGCCGACTCCCAGTAGGATGAGTCCGCATACAGAGCAGGTAGCGGCGATCAAGAATCTCTTCACAGCGGCAACCGTTATAAAAGGAATATTACTGGATGCAAGATCAAATTACGAAGTTTACACTTGTTGAACTGTCTTTGAGTTCGAAAGTGAAGGATGGGTACACCCACAAACTGCTGAAAAGAAGAAGCGAAATTGAACCGCGGACCCCCTGCGCCCAAGGCAGTGAACGAAACACTATCTCATTGGCGCGTCTGGCTATCCCCCGGATTTTGCTCAATATCGCCGCCGAAAGGTGTAGGGAAATTGAGCAAAGACACGACACTCCGCGACAAGAACAAACAGTGGAGAGCGTTCTGGAACGCCGTCCAATTGGTTGCGGTCATCTCCGCTGCCATTCTCGGGTACGTCGTGTACGACAACAGTTACAAGATGGGTGCTGCATTTGGCGTCGGCACGATAGTCGGACTACGACTCACCGGAGGCTTCACCCATGCACCCTGCTTCTCTTGGGCGGCTATACTCACGTGGGAGATCTCTAGAATGGTCGCAATCGAATGCTGCTGATCGCCGTCGGACTACTCGTTATTTTGTACTGGGTGTGCCAACTCCGTTTTTTATTGCTGGTATGGATCGATTGCAGCTTGACGGAAGTGCTGCAGGATCGTCATAACATCTCGAACTGGCCAGAAATCACAATTCAGCTCCCGGTTTATCGCGAACATAAGGTGTTGAGGAGATTGCTCGACGCAGTAATTGACCTCGATGCGCCGCGCGATGCCGTTAGGGTCCAAGTTCTGGACGACTCCACCGGCACTGAAGCTGCGGAAACCAGGAGCGTGGTAGAGGAGTTTGAAGCGCGCGGAGCGCAAGTCGCGTATATCAATCGGGGGACCCGCCACGGGTTCAAAGCGGGAGCACTGAACCATGGGTTGACGCTTACGACCTCTGAACTGATTGCTTTTTTCGACGCCGATTGCCTGCCGGGAAGCGCGTTTCTGACCCATCTTGTCCCGTATTTCGCGGACCCGCGCGTAGCTGCGGTGCAAGCGAGGTGGGACTATCCCGAAGCTCTGCATTCTCCACTTACCCAAATGCAAGGCGCGATTTTCGAGTGGTTGTTCCGGTTCGAAATTTCGCCGAGAGCGAAGTTGGGCATGCCAGTCTTCTATATGGGCACGGCTGCAATTTGGAGGAGGGAGGCAATCACAGAACTCGGTGGCTGGAAAGAAGAGCCCCTGACCTGCGAAGACCTGGATCTTGCCTATCGCGCCGCCCTGGCGGGCTGGAAAATTCTGTATCATCCTGAGGTTTTGGCCAGCAATACTGCCATTGAGGATCTGCTGGTTTTTCGCGCGCAACAGCGACGATGGGCGCGATCGTTGCTGCAGGTGGGCTATGACAATTTTCCTGCGATTGCGAGAGCCCGTTTGCCGCTGTGGGCGAAGCTGCTGGAGTTCAGCATGCTCATGACTCACAGCATGCCCAGCGTGCTGCTGGCCGCGGCGTTGGTGTCTGCTCTGGCAGTAGTTTCAGGTGTGGAGCGCACTACCGACTGGATCGCATTTCAGTTGGCTTTCGCTGCTGCGGTGCTGTTGTCGCCAGGAATGATCACGCTGGTCCTGGTGCAGCGCTCGTTTCACGCAGACTGGCACAGACGAGCGTGGTATCTGATGCGCGCATTGCCGGATTCGATCGGCATGGCAGTTTCCTTCGTGTTTGGCTTGCTGGACTTCGTTTTTCGGCCTCGGGCTGAGTTTACGGCCACGCCGAAAGGAGGCGAAGTCGGGGTTGTGGAAGGCAGCCGCGAGAAGTGGCTTTCGCGACACACCGGTCCGTTGATCTTCGAAGGAGTTATCGGAACGATTACGGCTGGGGCGGCGATCATTGCGGTGTTCCGCTATCCCGAAGCCTGCATTGGTCTGGCTGTGGTCAGTTCCGCAATCCTGATCTCATTCTCAAGAACCGTGCTGGCACTCCGTAGTCACGCGGCACGCCTCCGTTCGCAAAAGCGCTCGCCCGCTTAAAACATAAATTGCAACGCTGCGGGAAGTTTTCGATGGCTTTCCAACTTCTGAACGCCTTTCGCGAATTCGCCCGCGAAGGTGTGCCAGTAGAGCACGTCCGAAGTTTTAGAACGGTCTCGCTGAAGGTCCAGGACCGCCGCAAATGTCTTAGCGGTGTAGGTCGAATCGAGTTCGATGCCTTCCCGATCAGCAAGCAACTGTTTAGCAACTTCCCCTGAACCGTTTGGGATGGCGTAGCCTCGACCCATGTAGTCGTCCAAAATTCGTGGTACTGGCATCGAAAAATTGGGAATACTGGGACAGAATTGCTTAAGCAAATGCAACGTAGCTTTCATCAGTCGACATACCCGCGCCCGCGTGACTACCGGGAATGGGCCGACCCAACCGGGATACACGCGAACTCCCACCACCTCAGATTTCAACCGGGCCATGCGCGCTCCAAGAGCCAGCCCAGCGAGTGTTCCTCCCGATCCGAGAGCGCATACGATTATCGCGGGCGGGGGCAACAGTCCTTCGGCAATTTGCGCCTTCAGTTCAAATGCCGCGTTGACCACGCCAATCGTTCCGAGCGGAGACGAACCTCCGGGAGCAAGAAAGTGCTCCTCCTTTCTTTTTTGCAAGAGGCGGGAACCAAAATACGCGGCGGCACTCAACTGGCTGCCTCCGTAGCGCAGAATCGTAGACTGATCAAAGAGCGTTAGCACATTACGGCGGACGCCATCACTCATGTGCTGATCGCACAGGATGGCCTCGAACGCGAGATCAAGTTCTCTTGCGAAGACGGCCGTGCTGAGGAGAAAATGAGATCCCGCCGCCCCCATGCTCACGATCTTTGATTTTCGTAGGGCACGAGCCTCGCCCAACAGGAGTTCCAGCTTCCGCACCTTAGTTCCACCGTAGATCAAAGACGTTCGATCGTCGCGTTTGATCCAGATGTTAGCCTCAGGCAAGTGCCTGAGTTCATGGACTGGAGCGAAGTCAGCGGAAAAGGGTTCGCGGGGTAATCGGTCTTGTAAATCAGGATAAGCATCGAAGAGAGGGTACCGGCGCGTAGCTGCGGACAGCACGGCGGACTTCATGTTTCCTCGGTGGAATGGATCCAGGAGCCTACAGCCTTATAGTGCACTCCGTACGCAAAGAAAAAGATCATGCTGAACGGCAGGACCCACTCTAAAACGCCCACGTTGCTGAGAACGTCTGCCCAGCCAACGTCGAGATGGAGGGGCGTGAGAGTCAGCGACGCCGCGCGAATCCAGACGACGAGTCCAAAAACAAAGATGGCCAGCGAGTACAAATGTGTGTGTGTCCACTCGCCCCATAACCTCCCACGATTGTCCTGGCGCAACCGTTCCAGGCCGAAACGGCCGATGGGGTGGATCAGACAATAAATTATCGTCAACATCCCGTCGAAGCTCCTATGGGGATACGCAAGCATGATGGCGACCCACAGCAGAAAAGCAAACACGGCGGAATATAACTGGGCCGGATGCAATTTGACGTGGGCGAGGTGGGGCTCATTTCGTAGCACACTGGCATGTTTGCTCGAGTACCGAATGCCGATGAGCCAGCGCGTCGGACGGCCCCAGCAGCAACCGTAGACGTGACATCCAACCCTCGCAATCGCCTCTCCGAGCGTAATCGCCATCACCGCTCCGTCCATGTAGAGGAGAAAGGACTGACCCGTGCGATGGGCAATGACGGCCATGGCCAGCGTGCCACCGGCAATGCCGCCGTGCAGCATATATCCCGGATGCACGATGGTCTGCAGCGGCCGTTCCAGAAGTTTTCGTATTTCGGTAAGGACGGAAAACACTCGCAAGCCAATCAGCGCCAACGGCAGGGTGATGAGAATCTGCAGCCGCGCCATTCGTACTGGGTCGCACCCTGCCATCGAGCAGAACCAAAGGAAAACTATGCAGCCCGCAAAGAACGCCGCACCGGCGAAAAACGCATAGGTGGTCACGACCCAGGGGCCCACCCAGAAAGCTATCGTGCAATTATGGAAATCAGCCAAACGTTCGATAATTGAGCCCTTGCGGTCCACCGCTACGACAGCTTCACCCCGAACCGTCACGTCGCGACTCCCAAGCAACCGAAGATTGCCCAGTAGTGTGCCACAAGATTGGCTTTGGTTCCACTTTCTATTAACCTGAGGCGAGGCGGATGGCTCAGATGACGGCTCATCGCGGGTTAGCAACTCGCGCGATCGCTTGTTGGAGAACGAACGGCATGCCCCACTCCTATTCGGAAAGAGTACACAACGAGTCGCTCCGTGCTATCTCGCTGATTGCCAATTGGCCGGTCGTGAATCTAGGGGTTTGGCCCACTCCAATCCAGATTGTTCAGCATTCCCGCCTCGGACAGTTACTCGTCAAACGTGATGACCTAGCCCGCTTTGGACGCGGGGGAACCAGCGGCGTAAAGGCTCGAAAGCTCGAGGGATTCCTTGCTCATGTCTCACGAAACCGCTACCAGCAGGTGATGATTCTTCTGGCTAACATGACCAATTTAGGGCACGACATCATACCCGCCCTGACAAACCTTAGTGTTCGGACTCGACTGCTCATCGTGAATGACCCGGTACTCGGCCAGAGTCAACGCGAACACCTATTTCGTAACGTGGCGGCAACGGTCGAGTTTCTCGGGCCAAGCCATGCTGCGGGAACCATTCGCCTCGCCGCGGCGGCCCTGCAAGCGAAAATGTCAGGCGTACGTTCCATCGCGGTGTTGCCTAGTCCAGCGCATCCAAGTGCGGTCATCGGTGCCGCTCGCGGGTTGATCGAGGTTGTGCAGCAGTGCCAAGCCTCGGGACAGGCTCTGCCGTGCTTGGTGTTCATATCGTCAGCTGCCGGGACGACGGTTGCCGGGTTTATTCTGGCCTCTTCGGTGCTGAGGGCGGCGGGGGTCGCGAACATACGCGTGATGGCGGTGCCGGTTGTGCCTTATCGCGTGGAGAATTGGCTGCCGCTTCTTTTGTATTCCGCCCAACGAACTCTTGGACTCAGAATGCGCATGCCTTTGCCTGATTACGGCGTCTTGCGCGTCCCTCGTAATCTTAGCTATGGCCGCTTCGACAATTACTTGGAGGCAGTTTGCGCCCGGGTGCAAGATACTTACAACTTAGTCATCGATCCTATCTATGGAGCCAAATCGTGGAGCGCCATGGAAGAATATGCGTCATCCGCGAACCTCGCGCACGGCAACCCAGTGATGTTTTGGCACTGCGGGTATTCGCCCGATTGGGAAGCTTTCCGCAATTGCTGACCTCCACCGCAAGCGGTTTAGACCTTTAAGGCAGATTGGCCCCCAGCCAGTGACACGCAGGTTGCGATCCATTCCCGCATTGCGCCGTTAAGGGCAATAAAAAACTGTCGCGTCGAAGATGTCCACAGATCGCCCTGCTGTTTCTGCGACCACTCAAGCAAGCGGTCGGCCAGGCAAAGATACGCTTCGGAGTAACTTGTAGCTCGGGGAAGAGCTTCTTCCAAGAAATCGGTCATGGCGTCAATCAGCATCATCCCCGGCACTTCAAGCCGAAGGTCTCGCAGAATGTTGTGCACATTCCGGTCCTGATGAACATAGGGCGGCCCCAGGCAAATCCGATGTCCCGTCGCCTCAACGCACAATTGAAGAAAGTAGCCGCTGAAAATATCACCGAAGCGGTCCATCTGCATGCCTGCGATGTCCTGACGCATCAGCACGAAATAATAAGCAGGGATGGCATGCCAAAGTAATGATGTGTTCTGACTGTTGATCGGCGCCCGCTGGCGACTGCCAAGCATGTAACGCCGTTGATTACTAGCGCGGGAAGTGCATGCCGTCACTAAACGTGTGGCAGCATCCACATCGGGATCCCCAGTCCACAGGCCGACGTTCACAGCGACTCGTCCCGCAACAGATTCTCCGTCCACTGAACTCGCATCATTAAACCGTCGGGAGTGTGGGTAACCGCGCGGGTAGATAGTGCAAGCGTGGCCGCTGCCGTCGCTGACTTCAAGCAGCGACGCGGTGTTGAACCAGTGATTCCGGCTGCGCGTTGATACAAAAGCCTGATCTGTCCCGACTACAGCGTGGTGCTCGAAAAATGGACTCTCGAAACTCGGGAAGTTGTCGTCATCCACTGAGATGAGAACATCGCAATGGTCGTGGAGAGCCATCAAAAAGCCGATGTTTCTGCGCTGATCCGAACGAAGCGGAATGAGCCGTGCCATTTTCGGAAACGGCCTCAGGAATTCCTCCTGCTCCGGCACGTCGACGTACTTGACTAAGATGCCGTGATCGCGTGCCTGCTCAATCCGCCGCTGGCATTCCGGCGGGGTATTCACGTCTCCGATTACATACATTGAGATGTCTTGGCTGCAGGGGTAACTCCCAGCTGCGGACCGGTAGGTATCGACAAACGCGCCGTCGGAGATCGTCGTGACTACAATTCCAATTTGCTTTTCCAACGCCGTTCTCTCCTATTTGCCGACGATCCCGTCAATCCCGTATACGCCGCGTAAGCCAGTTCAACGCAGAATAAAATGCCGACATCGAATAGTGAGTTGCGCTCATGAGTTTGTTCCGATCTTCTCCGTATCCGAATCTCGAGACGCTGCGCGCCCAATCGTAACGTCCGGCGTTGTGGACGACGGGGATAAGTTCGCCTGCAGAGTCATAGAATCTCCCTCGGGTAATGCTGAATCGAGACTTCGTGGTAATGAGCACGAAATTGTATTTCTCCGGCAACCGGACGAATCCGTCACGATACATCAGGTAGGACATAATGATCTGGTCGGTACCGTGCCGCCGGTGGTCGCGGCATAATGAGAGGTATTCGTCCCAACAATGCACCATTTTCCTCGCAGGTCCGAGCACAAATCCGCCGTTGATCATGGGCTTCTTATACAAGAGGCGCTTTATGGTCGGATAGCTGTCGCCCTTAATGTCGCCGACCCCCAAGGTCCACTGATGCATGGGCAAAGTAAACACGTCCTCGCAGACTCCGCGGTAGCTGTCTTTGTGATTCTCAAACAGCGGACGAATATCCGATTGAAATATGATGTCGCCCCCATCGGAGTAGAGGACTTGATCATATTCATATTTACGCAGAAAGTCGGCCAAGTCACGGTAATGGATGTTGGACATGCGGCCGTCGCGAACACCACGCTCCACCCTTGCCCCAAGTTCACGGAGTTGCTTCACCTGCGCGTCGGTCAGTCCATAGTCATGCACCAGGATGTCTACATCACGCAAATCCACGTTCTCTTTTAAAGATCGAAGCCAATGATTGACCACGAAGTCGCCGCGCCTGAAATCCGCATATGTCTCGATCAAATGCGCCATATTGCTAGCTCGTTATCCACGTGTATCGATGGCGACTCCCGCCGGGCACCAGAGTAACCGAAAGCGCATCGCACTATTTCGTAAGTAGGTAATCCCCCATGATGAGCGCGTCCAAACCAGTCGTGAAAAACAACGAGATCGCGTCTTCGACGGAATGCATGATCGGCCGTCCCATCACGTTGAAACTGGTGTTAAGAACCAACGGAATTCCGGTACGGGCAAAAAAATCTTGGATCAAGTCATAGAAGCGGCTGTTCCATTCCCGCCGCACGCTTTGTACCCTTCCTGTACCATCCACATGTACCACACCGGGAATTCTCGCACGGACATTTGTTTTAAAGCGTAAGGTCCGCTCCATGTAGGGAGATTCTTGGTAGTCCTCAAAGTAGTCTGCCCGGAACTCGTGGAGGATCGCAGGCGCGAAAGGGCGAAACTGTTCGCGAAACTTGACCCGACGATTCAGTTCGTCTTTGATTTCCGGACGCCGCGGGTCCGCAAGTATCGACCTATTCCCGAGTGCGCGCGGGCCGAATTCTGCTCTGCCCTGCACCCACCCGAGGATCTTGCCTTTGCTTAACAGCTTCCCTGCAACCGCGTCGATTGTCCCCGGATGGTGCGAAATCTTACTCTCAAGACCCAGCGCCGCGCAATTCCTCAGAACCACTTCTGACATTGAGCAGCCGAGATAAGGAAGCATGACTTCCCGTCGGACGCGGCATTCTTCGGGATGATCTTCGCGATGCGCAAGCAATGCGGCTCCGGCTGCAGTGCCGTCGTCGCCGGGAGCGGGGAAAACATACAAACGTTTGAACGCCGTACGTTCTACGATCTTCCCATTGAAGCTCGAATTCAGCGCGCAGCCCCCAGTAAACACCAGGTTCTCAGAGACTCCCAGTCGGCTCAGGTTGCGCAGCAGTTCGGTGAGAAGGTCCTCAAACAGCGCCTGCCCCGTACACGCCAGATCAGCCGGATCCAGGTTCTGACAATATGCCCAGATATGAGCGTCATAAAAATTCCTAACCCCTGTAAGCCGAAGCCCCTCGACGCGAATTGTTTTGCCAAGCGTATCGTAGGCGTCACGGTTCACCTTGCCATAGGATGCCAGGCCCATGACCTTCCATTCTTCGCCATGGTCAGGATCGAATCCACAGGCCATACACAAGCCAGCGTAAAAAAAGCCGAGGCTATTCGTGCTTCTTTGCACAGCCGGGAGACGAGTGATCTGGCCGCCGTCGTACTTGTAATAACCAGTGCTGGTGGTCTCGCCAAACCCATCCACAACGGCGCAAACCGCTTCGGAGAATGGACTGCCAAAACATGCCGCCGCCGCGTGCGTCAGATGGTGATTGTAATGACGAATGAAGACCTGCCCCCGGACGGGCCTCGAGCCCTTTGCGACCTCCCGCAGTCGCCACGAACGGTCGTATTTCTCAAGATGCCGCGAGTAAGGCGATCCCTTGTTCCGGAAGCGATAGCGTATAGTCTCCCCCGAGAAAGCCAGACTGCTCTGCTGTGCTCTTAGCATGTAGCGATAGCGCTCCACGAAGGAGCCGAATATCTTGCTATTGGCAAACAGCGGCGATAACAACATGTGCAAGGAGGTCGCGAATTGGACTTTCGTGTAATGGACCCGACTCCAGTTGAGTGCGATCACCAAAGGCTGACTGGGATCGCAATAGTCATTCACGACGGAATCGATATAAGCGTCCGCATCGGGAATGCAGTTTGGAGCGCGTTTGTTTTGCAGATGCCGCTCGCTGGCTTCCGCGAACACAACTTCACCGGCAGCGTTGACCACCGCTACCGCAGCGTCGTGCGTGCTCGCGGAGATACCCATATAATTCATGGTGCTTTCACCCGCGAATCCGTAGTAAGTAGGGGACACGGGTCGTCCCCGATGCAGGAGTCTAGCTGTTAGACCGGCCTCAGGCAAGCACTTCGGCGGAATGATGACAGCCGTGTCCCAGCCGCTGAAAGCAAGGTAATCTGAGATCGTGACCGAGAATCTTCACGGAGTGCTGTTATGACCGAGCGCGCCCGGGCCACGCTGGCGCAGGTTGCAGCGCGGGCCGCAGTTCCCCATAAACCGCTTCGCGATCTCGCCGAGTTGCCCGAATGTGTGCAGTTGAGCGGGTGCTTTCCTCTCCAAGCGGAACTTGAGGTTTCGAAATCAGATCTCCGGCACAAAGTTTTGGTGCGAAGAGTCAAGGACGCCCTGCTTAAGAACATAATTGAAAGGCTTTGTGATGGGCGCGAAGGGCTGATTGTAAATCCTTGTTGCGTATTTGCCAGACACGCCCGGGACATTGCGTCCAGGTTGCCGATGACGACGGTAGCGGCCAGTGACATCGACTCGACATGGCAGTCCTTGTCTGGGCTGCTCACGGCGGCAACGCTGCGAAGAGAGCCTGCCAATTTTTCCTTCCACATCGACAGTATTTACAAATTGCATATTCCTCGAACGCCATTGGCGGTATGTTTTTTTGGCGGCTGCGGTTCGCTTACGGATGCTGCGCTGCGGCTTGCAGTCCAAGCGAAAGCCGAGTTTGTTGTGGGAAGGGCATGCTGTCACGAAAATATCGGCGGCAACCTGGAGATGAGTACCCGCGCTTTAACAATGTGGAATGCCGGGCATCGATTGAAGAACATAGTCTATGAGTATTGCGCCAGTCGGTTCGGCTATTATTTCGACGCGAGCGCCGCTATCGAAAGCTACCCTCTGAGCCACACCACGCGTGGAGAACTCGACTCCGCCGGTATGTTGCGCTGCGCACAGCACTCTGTGGACTGCGTTTTGTGCCGACTTGCCATCGACGGCGACCGGGTGATGTTCCTGTTAGAAAATGGCTACTCTGTGCTCGGCTACAACGAAAACATGTTTGTGGCGTCTCGAACCGCGATTTGAGACATTCGGTCATCTGGACATAGATTCGGGGTGCCGGCTGGACGTAGGGGTCAGCATTGCTAGTACCAGCACGGTTGCTCCAGTCACAATCGAGCTGTCTGCAATATTGAATACAGGCCAGTGATACCTTCCGACAAATAGATCGAGAAAGTCGACGACGGAACCGCTGGACACTCGGTCCCAGAAATTGCCGGCTGCGCCCCCCAGGATCAGCGCGAGTCCAATGCTTGCGGCTCGAAAGGTACAGCTGTTCTTCCAGAGAATCACAACTAAAATGAACATCGCGATAAGTGACAAACCGATGAGTGCCGGTTGCTTCCACGGGGCGGTAGAGTAGCGAAGGATGTCAAACGCGGCACCTGGATTTTCGCTGTGAGTTATGTTAAGAAAACCTGGAATTACGACGACTCTGTCGTACATCGGAAGATGCTTTACGATGGACCACTTCGCCCACCTGTCAAACAGCACAATAGCCGCGGAAAGGACGAACAAATACCAACGTTTGCTGTGACCCGGCTGTGAAATGTTGTTACTCATGGAAAAATCGCCGAAAAATCTCGGCCCATTCTTGGTTTTTGGCTCGCGCTGCGAAGTTCACGGGAAATGGACCCGGGCACAGTGAGGAACGGCCAGCAGAGTTGCTAGACGAGCCACAGATTTTCCGGGTAGTAACCAAGTTCATAGTAACATACGGCTTTGTGTGGCGGGCTCGCGTTCCTAGCGGGAATGCGCTTTTGTTTCCCAAATCTGCGGTGGGGTCTTGGAACCCATCTCTTGCAAATTAGGATTGGGTCCGAGCGACCCGTTTAAGAAAATGCGTAGATTGCGTATTGGCATCGTTGATCTCGTTGCCGGGGTTCCGAGCCGGTCGTTGTATGCTCGTGTGCTGTTTCCTAACTTTGCCAGTATTATGCCGCAGGCAATTGCGGTATGGTGCGAGCGCGCCGGCCATGACGTTCGGTTCGCGTGTTACACCGGATCGGATGACATCTCGTGCTTGTTGCCTGGAGACCTGGACATGCTTTTCGTCTGCGCGTTCACGCATGCTGCCTACATGGCGTATGCGACGAGTTCTCTTTACCGGTCCAAGGGAGCGGTGACGGTGCTCGGGGGGCCGCACGCACGGGCCTTTCCCAACCATGCGCGAAAATACTTCGATTACGTGTTGGGTTTGACCGACGAGGATCTGCTCGGTTCCATCCTGCAGGATTGTCAAAAGCACCGGCCTCTGGGGTTGCAATTGTCTGCGAAAAAGCAGCCGCCAAATTTGCCGGGGGTGCGCGATCGCTGGAAGTACGTGAAGTATCTTCATTCGCGGACCATTTTGCCGTCCACCGCAATTCTCGGCAGCCTGGGATGCCCTTACACCTGCAGCTTTTGCGTGGATGCAGAAATTCCCTATCAAACCCTGGAGTTCGACAGCATGAAGGAAGACCTGCGCTTCCTTCAGCGCCATATGCGGCGTCCCCGCGTGGTCTGGCATGATCCCAATTTTGGCGTGCAGTTTGATAGGTATCTTGATCTCATCGAAGAGGCGGTCCCGCCCGGTTCAATCGAATTCATTGCCGAGAGTAGTTTGTCGCTTCTCTCCGAGTCCCGCCTACCGCGGTTGAAGCGCAATGGCTTCAAGGCGGTCCTTCCCGGTATCGAATCCTGGTATGAACTGGGCAACAAGTCGGGCAGCGGAAAATCTGCGGGTTTGCGAAAGATGCAGGACGTGACCAAGCGCGTGCAACTGATCCTTTCGCAAATTCCGTATGTACAAACCAATTTCGTGTTTGGTTTGGACTCGGACGAGGGCGAGGAGCCTTTCGAACTGACAAAGCAATTCATCGAGTCAGTGCCGGGAGTCTTTCCCGCCTGCGCCTTGCTTACGTCTTACGGCCAGAGCGCTCCGCTCAGCCGACGCTTATCGCAACAAGGTCGAGTAACTCCCGTGCCTTTCCCTTTTCTGTACAGCGGGTTCATTTCCAACGTGAAGCCGCTCAACTACTCGTGGCCGGCCTTCTATCGTGCCATGGAATCTCTCCTTCAACACGCGTTTTCCTGGCGCATGGTTCGCCGCAGAGCGCAGGCCGTTCGCGGTAGCAGCGTGCAGACTATTCATTTGATACGCGCGCTTTCCGCGGAAGGGCGCGGACGAGTAGCACAGTTGGCTTACTTTCGGCAGCGTCTGGAAGCCGACATTGAACTGCGGGATTTCATCGAGGGTGCCAGCCAAAAGGTCCCGGAATGGATGACACGCAAAGCGCGTGAGGACCTCGGGCCGATGCGCTGCTGGCTTCCGGAGTCGCCCCTGTCCTACGACTGTGCGGACGACGCTCCGTCCGAAGTGCTCGTACCTCGTATTGCTTCCGCACGCCTTTTCCCGGCAAATGACCGACGGCAGGAAGACTCTCAATCTTCGCCGTCTTAGTTTGTTGCCTTTGGGGTTGCTCTTGAGTATGCTGTTGGTCATCGGCAGCGTTTGTCTGTGGGGACGGCGCTCATTTGGGATCGTTCGGTGCGCTGTGCGCCAGCGATATTCGTGGTTCTTGAACTCCGCAACGAGTCTTGTTGCTCTTTCTGGGGCAGGTAATGAGATGTCTCTTGGTCTCGAGTTGCGTTCCGCCCGGTGGTTACCGGAGGCGCTTATCGGCCCTAATGTAGCCTTTGTCAGTTTTTTGCCCGTGGCCCAAGGGCCGTTGTTTGCGGGTCTCCGGGGTTAGGTTCCCGAACTTCAACGGAAGGAGCGCACGAGATGGGACAGTTGGTGACAATTGATTCGGACATCGCCAGCAAGACTTTACGACCTGCCGTGCAACACTACCAGGCTTATCGACCCCGCCCTTTCACCCGCGAGCAGCGTGAAAATACGACTGTCCTTTTCGGTGGGCTTACCTGGAAGCATGAACGCCTCATGCAAGGCGCCTTACATAATCTGAAATACAAAGCAGAGCCCTTGCCGAACATCGCGCGCGAAGATCTTGACGCCGGCAAAGAGTTGATCGACGTAGGTGCCTGCTGCCCGACGATCTTCACTACCGGAAGCCTGGTGAACTTCCTGAAGCAGCAGGTCACTGTCCACGGGACTGACGCTGTGAACCAGAAGTACGTGTATCTCACAGCGGGCGCTTGCGGTCCGTGCCGCTTCGGGCAGTATCACGAGTCGTATGCGATGGCCCTGGATGGACTGGGTCTGAGAGATTTCCGCGTTTTCCTGCTGGCCCAGGATGAGCTTGACCAGGGTGCGACCGGCGGCGGAGGCATTGACATCGACTTGCCTCTCAGCATGGGCTTGATTTGGGCGATTTTGTGCGGCGACGTGATCTCCGACCTGGAATATGCGACCCGGCCCTTTGAAGTGAATCCGGGACAGACCAACGCCGTCCTCAAGGATTCCATCGAGTACATGTATTCTGTTTTTAACCGCCGGCCGCAGCAGGGCAAGAAACTCGCGACAATTGCCTGGCACCTCACCAGCGGCTACTTCACCAAAGCGCTTCGCGAAGTCCGCAAGAAATGGGATGCAATCGAAGTCGATCGCACGCGCGCAAAAGCTCGCGTCAAGATTACCGGCGAGTTCTGGCTTCAGACCCATGAAGGCGAGGGCAATTACAACATCAAGAGATGGCTGGAGCAGGAGGACTCGGAGGTGCTCCCGCCTCCTGTCGCAGTGTGGCTGCACTACCTCATGCATCCTTTGATCCGGAAGCTTGAGCATCGGCACTCAAAAAGCAAGCATCCCAAGCGCGATGAATTCTTGCTGAAGGTGGCTGAACGCCTGTATGTCGCCACCTACAACCGTTTTCGCAAAGCGCTCGCGGATATTCCCAATGAACTTCCCGACCAGATGGAGCTGAAAAATCTGGCCGAACCGTTCTACCACTTCGAACTGCGCGGCGGCGAAGGCCACATGCTGATTGGGAAGGCCCTCTATGCCTATCACCACAAGAAAGCCCACATGGTCTGCGAGCTTTCTCCTTACTCGTGCATGCCAAACAGCATGTCGATCGGATCGATGGCCAATGTGATAGGAAAGCACCCCGATCTGCTCTACGCGCCGATCGAAGTCAAGGGTGATGCGGAAGTGCATGCGCTCTCGCGTTGCCAGATGATTCTCACCGAAGCCAAGAAACGCGCGCAGTCCGAGTTCGAAGAAGTTCTGGCAAAGACCGGGCTCACGGTCCAGAGGATTCGCGAGTACGAAAGAGAGCATCCTGAGTTGCGCCGCGCCACTTACAAGGTTCCGCACAAGGGGTATTCGGGGACCTCCGCGAATTACGTTCTGCATCTCGCGTACGATCGTCAATTGGCGCCGGCCTGAGCCTCACTTAAGCTGGCGCACAAACAGAGTTGAAAAGGGGAGACTTGGGAAAGGCATTCGTCCATATTGAAGAACTGCAAGGGACGCCGGACGCGCCTCTGTTTCCGTCGCCATCGCCTGCGGTTTTCGAGGGCGAAAGTCTACTCTGCGGCCTCGATGTCGGAAGCACAACGTGCAAGTATGTCCTGGCGACGCCGCGAGGCGATCTTTTGGCACAGGCCTACGAACGCCACGACACCCGCCAGGCGGAGAAAGTTCTTCTCTTCCTCAACCTGCTGGAGTCGAAACACGGTTTCCAACCGGGGCGAGACCGCGTTTTCTTTACCGGTTCAGGCGCGGGCTTGGTGGCTCCGCTGGTTGGCGGAAAAATAGTGCAGGAAGTCGTGGCCGTTGCCGCGGCTGTTGAGAAACTTCATCCCCAAGTTCGTTTCGTCAGTGAAATCGGCGGGGAAGATATGAAGACCATTTTCTTCCAGGGCGACGGAGCTACCCGCAGTAAGCAAGTGCTTATGCAGAGCGCGTGCTCCGGCGGCACCGGCACTTTCATTGAGAAGACCGCCCGCAAGTTCGAGATTCCGGCGGAGACGCTTTCGAAGATGGGCTATGTGGGATGGCCGCTGCATAAGATCAGCAGCAAGTGTGGAATTTTTGCCGAAGCGGACGCCAATACACTCCTGAAAGCTGGGGTCCCGATCGAAGAGATTATCGCTTCCTTGTTCGAGGCAGTGGTGTATCAGAACCTGGCGACGCTCACTCGGGGAAATACTCCGATGCCGGAGATCCTTCTGCTCGGCGGTCCCAATCTTTTCTTTAAGGGCCTGCAGGAAGCGTGGCGTTTCCACTTGGGAAAGGTCTGGAAAGAGCGCAAAGTGCCGGTTTCCGACGCCGATCCTGCTTCGCTGATCCGCGTTCCTGACAACGCACTTTATTACGCGGCCCTCGGATGCGTGGAAGTGGCCTTGCGCGAGAATCGCGTAGCCGGTCTCTACACCGGCGCCGACAAGCTCAAACACTGGGTCGAAACAGGCCAAACTGAAGAGAAAAAGAAATTGGGACGAAAAGGACTTTCCAAAGATATTCAAGACCTGGCGAGCTTCAAAGCTAAATACGAGGTCCACCAGCCCGTCACCGCACCCACTCACGGCGCCGGCAAAAATCTTGGCCCCGTTCTTCTGGGGTGCGACTTCGGATCGACGACCTCAAAGGCCGTCCTCGTTTCTCCGGAGAAAGAGTTGCTCTTCTCCTGCTACGCCTTGAGTAAAGGCAATCCCATCGAAGATGCCAAGGCTTTGTTCCGTCAGATTCGTCAGGTCGTGAAAGACCACGACATCCTCGGCCTTGCGCTTACGGGATATGGCAAGGACCTGCTGAAAGGGATCCTCGGCGCGGATTGCCCCGTTGTCGAGACCATTGCCCACGCCTCCGCGGGTCTTCATTTCTTCCCAGATGCTGATTGCATATGCGATGTGGGAGGCGTGGACGTAAAGATCATGATCCTTCACAACGGCACCGTCACCGACTTTCGCCTCAACTCGCAGTGTTCGTCCGGGAACGGAGCTTTCCTGCAAGGTGTTGCCGAGCGGTTCAACATCCCCATGGGTGACATGGCTGACGGAGCCTTTAAGGCAGAAGCTATCCCACGACTCTCCATGGGATGTGGCGTATTCCTGCAGAGCGATATCGTCAATCAGCAGCGCAAGGGATGGCAGGCGGAAGAAATTATCGCCGGTCTCTGCGCGATCTTGCCGCTTAACGTCTGGATTTACGCTGGCGGTCTGAACAACCTGCGGCAAGCCGGAAAGAAATACATCCTCCAGGGTGGAACCCATCGCAACCTCGCGGTGGTGAAGACGCAAGTCGACTTCATCCTGAGTAAGGTTCCAGACGCCGAGGTGGTCGTGCATCCTTATTCTGGCGAGGCCGGCGCGATCGGCGCTGCCCTGGTTGCCCTCGACTGGTGGAAGAATGGCGGACAGACCGTGTTTCGCGGCTTCGATTCCATTGAGGCCTTGTCGTATACAACGTCCACTTCGGTGGATACCGTATGTCATTGGTGCCCGGTGAATTGTCAGCGCAGCTTCATCGACGTCAAATTGCTGGAAGCTCAGGGCCGTCCCTGGAGCAAGGTTCCTCTGGCCGCGGGATGGGAGCGTGTGATCGTCAACAACTCGTGCCCCAAAGGATTGGTCGAAGACTTAAGCGAAATGAGAGTCATCAAAGCGGAAATCGAGAAAACCAAGAATGCCTATCCGAATATCGCGGACATGGTTCGGCAAGAAGGCTTCCGGCGAAACTGAGAACGCCCGACGCCAGTCCAAGGATCGCTCGCAACTGCGTGTCGGCATCCCGAAAGTCCTCAACATCTGGTCGACCCACCAATTCTGGGTAGGCTTTCTGAGAGAACTGGGTATTGCCTCGGAAAATATCGTTTTCAGTTCCGATACCACGGAGGAGCAGACTCGGGAGTATGGCAAGGGACGCGGCACGGTCGATTGCTGTCACCCGGTAAAGTGCATGAGCGGCCACTACGGTGAGCTGATTTTCGGGCAAAAGAAAAAAATCAATATCCTGCTTAGCCCGATGATTCATTCTCTCCCTTCCATGCTGCACGGGCACGTGCTCGACACCGTAACCTGTACCCGGGTGATGGCCGGCCCTGAAAACATCAAGGCCGGCTTTCTCAAGGAGCGCGACCTATTCGCAGAAAATGGGATCGTCTACGCCTCGCCGTTCGTCAGCCTGGGCGACCGCGACATGGTAACGGGTCAGCTTTATCCCGCCCTCAAGAATGTTTTCGATCTTGACCAAGAGGAAACGGAGCGCGCCGTCGACGCGGGCTTTACCGCGCTTGATAACGTGACCGCTCGCATCCGCAGGCGCGGCCGCGAAATTCTCACCTGGTGCGCGCAGAACCAGAAACCATGCGTCCTGATCCTGGCCCGGCCCTACCACATGGACACCGGTATCGGGCACGATATCGAGGCAGACGTTCAGGCGTGCGGATATCCAATTCTTTGGCTGCAATACCTTCCCGTCGACATAGACTTGATGCATTGGCTTTTCGAAAGTGACCTAAGTGTCGGACGCATCAAGAGCCCGTTCGACATTTCCGACGTGTGGACGTCTTCGTACAGCAGCAATACCAACGAAATCATGTGGGGAGCCAAATACGCTGCCCGTTGTCCATGGATCACTTGTGTAGTGCGATTTTCAAGTTATGAGTGCGGGATGGACCAGCCCACCTACACGGCAACACAGAAGATTGTCGAGGCGACGGGTACTCTGTATTTCAAGTTCGGAGACCTCGATTCAACCAAGCCGGGAGGCGGAATCAAGATCCGCGTGGAAACAATCGCGCACTATCTCGGCAAGTATTCCCAAGAGATCATCCTGCGCAAGGCGAGCTACCTGTCTCCCAATTGTCCGTTGGGCAAAATGCCAAATCGTACGACAACTAACGCCAGCGTGGCTGAGGCGGCGCCAAGGTCGCGCGCGGTGTAAGCGACATAGCCTCGGCGCACACAAGCTGACGGGGTGGGCGGCCGATCAGATGGTAATGGGCGGCAGGAACGGCTCGCCCGCGTCTTCCTCAATCATTAACTGTCGCTCCCGGTCAACCAGCAGTACCTGGCGTCCGGATCCTGTTCGTTGGGCAGCGCAGATGTCCTCCTGGGCGACGCTCTCCGAGGCATAGCGCCGACCCCAAAGGAAGGCGGTCCGTGCACTGCCGAATCCGCGGTAAAGGACGGCGACAGAGTCAATCGAGCCCCAATTCAGGTTGCGCAGGCGGCTGCATCGGATATTCTCGACGGAAATCGTTGCTCCCGGATGCCTGACCGCTAGCGCCTTTCGTAGCACTTCTCGCGAGTAACCCAGCCGCTCGGATTCTTTCAGGGTCTCGGGCCGCGGTTGTTTCGGTAAGCGTTCCAGAAAATCGGCCACGACCGAGGAAGCACCAAACCGCTGGTCGTGGAGGTGACGCATGCTTTCCTTCGGGACCTGCAAAAACCGCACTGCGGCTTCCTTCGTGGCTTGGTCCGGCAAGACGGAGGAGGTGGTGTGCACGAACATGGCCGCTTCGCGATGCAGAACTTGAGGATGCATGCAACCGCGATATTCGATCCCGATGAAAGGCGTACCGAGTGCCAGGCACTCGCTGACCTGCATGAACCCGCTCTTGCCGATGACCAGATTGGAGGCGTGGAGTAATCCAAACAGAAGGTTTTCCCCGGGAGGAGGCAGCACACGGATACGGGCACGCACTGATTCTGAAAGCGCCTCGACATTTTGACTGGATCTTTCCGGAGACGGCGAAAGCAGGACTGCACGGCAGTCGTCCCGTAGTTCGACCATCAGAGCTAGCGCAAGTTGTTCGGCCTTCTTCTCGTAACCCAGAATGGTGATCAGTGGTCCGCCGTCGAGTCCCAATTGCCTTAGAAATTCCACCGCTTCACCTGGAGTTCCCTGGATGTATGGAGGCGCGGCGCAATAGAACGCGGGTGGGTTGTGCAACTGAAATGAACTCGGGCCGGTTAGAACGAGGCCATCCACCATCGGCCCGTGGAAGTTCACGAAAGCCTGCGCCAGTTCGGGGCAGTATGCATTGTCGAGCACAGCAACTGGAACGCCGAGGCTGACTGCGCTCAAGGTAGCTTCCAGAATGGTTCCCGCCAATGGAGCTTCGCCCGCGACCACAAGATCCAGCTTCATGCGATGAAAAGTGCTTCGATAAAAACGCCGCTTCAGCGCTTCCGAACGGGAAAACAGTAATCGGTGCGGAAAGTCGAGAAAATGGATTCTCCCTTGGGCCTGAGTAGTAAGTTCATCCCGATAATCCTGGCGGCCAGTGCAAAACATCCATACTTCGTGCCCACGCCGTACCATCTCCATGGCGATTCTCAGAGACCGTTTGTAAACGCCGATCAGAGAGTCGCCATTCTCATTATTGATCATGCAATAGGCGACAAATAGGATGCGCACGTGATTCTCTACCTCAACCCGATGATGGGGGATTCAGGGTGCGATATTAATATATACTCTGTTGATTATGCCGGCAGGCAGGTGGATTTCCGACGAGCGTCTGGAGCAAATCTACGGGCTCCTGCGGCAAGAGTTGGCTCCCCAGGAAGAAGAAGATGAGTCGGACCGCGGCTGGTACCAGCCGTCGATGCCCCCGATCGATCCTGGAAGCAAGCTCAGTGCGACCGATCTTCTTAGCTGGTGGTTTCGTCCGCCGACCGCAAGCCAGAATCCGTGGGACGCGTATTTCACCGAGGGTGCGCCGCTACAGGAGTCTCCGAAAGCGCCACCGTCCCATCATCCCAACCCCGCTCCTGCCGACCCGGTTTCGCGCGCAGCAATTCGAGCGTTGTTGCCGGTCGAGGAAAACGAACTGGCCAGCGACGATGCCGACCGCGCGACCGAAACCTTTTACGAGTTCCTGCACGCGATCGGCCGCCGCGAGATAGATACCGCGATGCGATACATCGCCGATGACTATCACACCTTTGAAGATGACCGCGAACTGGACCGCACCCACTTACGCAGCCGCTTAGAGGCACTTCTCGATTCCATGCATGGTTATGACATCGAGGTGAGCCTTACAACGGTGCCCGAGCCCCTGCTTCATCCTTACGGAGTGGTGATGTCGGTGGAAATACAAATGGACGGGGTGCACCCCCAGACCAAGGCCAAGAAAAATGTTCTCGACAAGCGTTTGGTGTTGCTTCAGCGTCATGCTGATGAACAGTGGAGAATAGTTGCGCTCGGCAAGGTTCGAGGTTAAGACATGGTTTCTGCCCCGAAGCCCCATTCATCCACGCCAGCGAGTTTGAGGCTCGCCTTGGGCCTCCTGTCCTCCTATCTTTTTTTTCTGCTCCGGCGTCCGATCAGCGGAAGTAACGTCCATTACCTGGAGCAGAGGTTGCGTGGGTTTCGGTCGCTCGTTCCTCTCATTGAAACCGGAGATACGCCCCCGCTGCGGGCAATCGCCAGGAGTCTTCGAAGACTGCAGGTCGCCAATTTTGTACAGACGGCCCGAGATTTGCAATTCCGGTTGCTGCCACTCGTATCGGATGCGTCCGTCCCTCCAGATTTCATCGTGTCCGTCGATCGCCCGTCGATCTCGCCGTTCGAAGGAGCGGGGAAAATCGTAATCATTACAGGCCCGGCCATCGGCATTGGCGATGAGATCATCCTTTTTCCCCTGCCATCCCTTATCAAGTCCGCGAACGCTGGCGCGGAGATCTCGGTTGTATCCGGCTATGCCGGGTTATGGAAGGGCGTGGAGGGTGTGTGCGATGTTCTTCATTACCGCACCCACAGCGAGTTGTTAGAAGCGCTTCGGGCCGATGGCGCCCTCGTCTTGCTCGCGGATTTTGAAAAACCGGGACTAGTTCCTCTCATGGCCGCCGAGCCCGCAAATTCAACTTATGTCGAGTTGTCACTGGGAGGTCAATATGCTGCCGTGGTGAACCGCAACTCGCGGCGCGTCTGGACCGTGAATGCTCCGCTCGACGCCCGACTGAATTATTACGAAGCCTTTCAATGGTTGACCGAATGGATTGGCCTAACGCCCACATTGCAAGGACGCTATCACGGCGCTGTTCGACAGTCAGCAGGGCCTTCCAGCGGCGCCTTACGCATCTTCGTCAGTCCATTTACCTCGAAGTACGATCCATCGCCGATTTACTGGAGTCGAATTCTGGCGTCGATGTTTTCGTCATCTCCCGGCTGTGCCGTGGAATTTGTGCTCGATCCCGGCGCAAGTTTCTCGACAGAGCGATTCGCTACAGCGGTCTTGGCTTCGGCGTCCGTGCGCGCGGTTCCCGGTGTGTCCTTCTCGATTGCGCGCGATTGTGGCGCACGTACCCTCTCGCTCGCTGGAGCCTTTTCGGAAATGGAGCGTGCGCACGCAGTCCTCTGCGCCGACTCTTTCGCCGCTCATGCTGCACCCCATTATGGTTGCACGACGCTAGTCATTGCCCGCGTCGGCCTAGAGAACTGGAGAACGCCTTGGCCAAAAAGTTTCTATTTTGATCTCGAACAACCCGTCGATGAAATGGTGACTGCCATGCGCGAGGTTCTTTTCGCAGCCCATGGCGGAATGCTGGATCGCGCGCAGCCGTCATTCTCGTTTGAGGCTATGGCAGCGCGTCTGCATGTTCATGCCCGGGAATTCAAGGCCGCCCTCGAACTCTCATGTCCGGTCCGACCGGAACAAATCAACGCCGCGCGCCGCCGCTTTTTGGAGTCTCAACGCGCCTTGATCGAAACCGTCCCAAGCTGGCCGCCCGATCTTCGGGGTCTGTTGCATGACGAGAGTCTCGCGCGAACATGGCGGGAACTGAATCATTCCGAGACAGATCTGCGGGGCCGCGAAGTCATCGACCACCTGCGGCTGGAACTTCGCCGCTGGGAACTGACAAATGTATGCCGTTTCGCGAGCCTGGTTAGCAACGGCGTTGCCGCTGGGGCGGCTCTGGGCGAAGCCGGATGACTCCCTCAACAGAGGTGACCTCGCAATCTTCGACTCCTCATCTACTGCGCCAGGGCCTGCGAATCATCGCGGATGAACAATTGAGCAATGGCGAGATCCCCAACTATCAGTGCATGCCCGACGAAAGCTGGCAATATTGCTTCAGTCCCCTGATTTCGACCTATATGTATGATGAGCTGAGTTGCTTTGACCCCCTGTCGGGCAGATTTGAGCCGTATGCCGTAGAGCGCTCCGAAAAAGTCCGCCGTTTCCTTTTCTTGCGGTCGGTGGCGCGTATTCGCCAGAAAATCCGGCGTTTTCTCGCATGGCAAGAGTCGTCCACCGGGTGCTGGCGATTCTTCGGCCAAGGCAGCGGCCTGCCGCCTGATCTGGATTTAACAGCCTGCGCTGCAACAGTTCTTATCGATCCCAATAACTCTCCTCTCAGTCCCGCAACCGAGAGGCGCATTTTGGACCTGGAGCGCTTCCGCACTCCCGATGGAATATTCCGGAGTGTGGGTTCCCGCGACGAAGGACATCCAAGCCCGGTCCTGTTTTGGATAGCCAACTGTAACGCCCTCCGCTACCTCGCTCTCGCCGGAGGTGAGACCGAAGTCCTCGAATCGGCGATATTGGACGCACTCACTTCCGGCGTTGCCGCGATGGACGGTGCGTTACCTCTGCACTACGCCGCGGCCAGGGCTTGGCGTCATGGAATGCTGGCTTCCCGTTCAACTCTCGCTTCGTGTCTGCTTCCACTCGCACTCGAACAGTCGCATAGTTCCAAAGGGCCGCTCAGCGCTGCGTTAACTGTCCTGGTCTTGACCGATCTCGGTGCGCCCGAGCCGGAGATCGATTCAGCCGTCTTAAAACTCCTTGCTTGGTGGGATTCTCCACTGAACCGTAAGTTCGAAACCTTCTGCACATCCCTCTGCGGCTCGCCTGCGCTGACCGCAGCTTTCACGATGGCTGCGGTTGCACGCGGCCGAACTTCGTCGGCGGTCCTGCCATGACCCGCGACGAAAAGATAAGGATGCTGGCAGACGACTGCAAAGCCGCGAAGAGCAGATTCGATACTGATTACGGCACAGAGATTGCAAACTATCGGCAGGCAATCGCAGCGGCGGTGCAAACTTTTGTTTCCGATTTGCGTCAGACAGTCGGCCACGTTGCCGGAAACAACCTCGTCTGTGACACTCTGGTGGAGAAAGCAGGCCAGTATATCGACTGGCTGCAATGGACCTTCTGGGACCTTCCTTACTACGCCTGTGCCCTGCGGTTGCCGGTCGAGCGTTTGCAAAAAGGCGTGAGAAGTTGCGGCATGGCCTACCTCAGCCTGCGCATCGTCGATGATGCGGTCGACCGTCACTTCACCTACAAGGGCAGGCACGATACTTTACTTTCCTTGTTTGAGAAGGAGCGCCTTGGCAACCAGCGAGCCGAAGGGTTAACCGTCCTCGCTGGCCTGCTGGTCTGTTTCAGCGGATTAAGAGAGTTAGCGGGAAGTACCGACCCCGTTCCCGTGCAGATGCTGGGCCGCTGTCTGGAAATGTTGCAACACTGCACGATAGGAGCTATCGCCGAGCTTAGCCCTCGAGAAGCGTGGAGCGAAGAGTATTACGAGCGCTTGATTCAATTGAAGAATGTTGCGTTCTGGGAAACGTTGTATTCTGGCATCGATCCTCACAATGATTCTCCTTTGCTGCCGTTTTTAAGACGGTATTACGCGTTGGCACAGAAACTGAATGATGTCGGAGATTTTCCCGAGGACGAACGGCGGTCGCAGCCCAACCTGCTCTCTCTCTATTTGGCGAAGCAGCCCCCGATATCCAACAACCGCCCCCACAACTCTGTGATTCCGGCGGGAGCGGAAGAAGCGATTGCCGAGGATTGCTTTGCACTCGGGCGCATGGCCGACGATCTCTCAGAGCCTGAGCAGGTGATTGCGCGCCTCAAGCTCGGCGAAAGCCTTGCCGAGGCGTTGCGCATGGGACTGTTTGGGGGACCATCTCCGGGACCGGCCCCCGCTCCGCGGACCTCGCTGGGCCTTGAATGGTATTCGACGTTAGAAGATGTGCTCGCGAAACTTGGGCCTGACGCTCTGGTTGAGACTGCATGCGCGGTCTGCAAGAGCGGGGACCGCAAGCATCTTTTCGAGAAGCAGGGATTTCACTATCACCGCTGTAGCGATTGCGGACACGTCTACGTCAGTCCACGAATCAAAGGCTCCGATGCCTATCGCATGGGACTGGAGTTGGATCGCCGGGACTACGACACCGAACTGATGGAGGTGCAGAAGTTCTACGCCGCCCCCATCTGCCATCTTTTGCGCGCACGCGCTCCCGGGCATCGATTGGTCGACCTGGGGTTTGGCAAAGGATACATTTTGCAGCTTGCCAAGTCGTATGGATTCGAAGTCTATGGCACCGACACTTCCCCTTCCCAGGTGGAAAGCTTGCGCCCGCAGTTTGGCAACCGGTTGCACCAGATTATGATGGAAGACCCGACACTGCCATGGACCGGTTTCGACGCGGTTGTGATCAGTCACGTTCTCGAACATCTGGAAAGGCCAGATGAGTTCCTCGGCACCGTGTTTAGGGCGATGAATCCGGATGGGGTTCTGTATGTCGCGGTCCCCGATCTGGAGTCGGTTCAGTTCCAGTTGTTTGGCAAAAAATGGGACGCCATCTCACCGCTCGCTCACTTTCAGTATTTTCAGGAATCCACATTGACCCGGCTGCTCAAAGACTCTTTGTTCATCGACATTGAGCGGGTGGATCACGAACCGGTTCGCGAAGAGATTGCCCCGCGTTGGATGCGCCTGCTGCGCAAGTTGGGGGCAAGCGATGCCGGAGAGTTGGCCGTGGTGTGCCGCCGTCCGGCCCTGTAAGGGATTTGCCATGCGTCTAATGTTGCTTACCGCCGACTATCCTCCAGACAACTGGTCTGGCATTGGCCACGCTGTGCAACGACAGGCCTGCGGACTCAGCCGCATCGGTGCCGAAGTGCACGTTCTCTATGCTGCGCCGCGCACGAGCGAATTTCGCGGCCAAGGCGCTCCCGGCCCACGCCTCCACAATCTGCACACTCGGTTCTTTCCGATCGACCCGCATGGCTTTGACTGGATCCATCTGCACTCGCTCGGGCTTGCTGAACTGGCTTTGGAGATACGACGGCGCACGCGCACTCCTCTTGCCTATACGGCGCACTCGATTCTGGCCCTGGAGTTGGCACACGTCGACGGCGCAGCTCGGTTGATTGAGGCGCAAAATCAGCTCATGAGGATTTGCGACGCAGTTGTTTTTTTGAGCCGCTCCGAGCGAGAGGCCGCACTGCGCATCTTGCCCGAGTTGTCGGCACACTCGTTCGTTGTGGGCAATGCAGTTAAGGACCCGATCAACGCGATCGCTCCCAGCCACGACGGCCCGGTCGTCTTCGCCGGCCGCTTTGCTCGAACCAAAGGCATCGCAACCCTGTGCGGCCTTTTGCCCCTCTTACACCACAAATGGCGCGGCTTGTTTATACTTGTGGGCGGCCACGGTGACATCGAAAGCTGCGATATGGTGAAGAAACTGGCTTCACAAATGACTAGTGCATGCCAGATCACGCCTTGGCTTAGACCTAACGATCTGGAGCGTCTGCTCGCACGTTCCAGCCTCGTCCTCGTACCCAGTGTGTATGAACCTTTCGGGTTGATGGCGCTCGAGGCGATGCGGATGGGTGTACCCGTGCTCGCGGCGAACACGGGCGGATTAACCGAGACTGCGGCCCCGGGGTCCGGCGCTGTTCTTGTCGACTCTCATCATCCAGAAAATTGGTTGCAGGCTGCCCTCCCACTGCTCCAAGATCCCGCGCTTTCGAACGCGCTCCGGTGCCGCGGCCCGCGTTGGGCAAGTGAGCACTTCAGCGAGACCAAAATTGCCGCCCAACTCGCTCGGTGCGTCTATGCCGGCTGATCGCCCAGGTTTTCTGTCTGGCAAAGTCGTCCTGGTCACCGGGGGAAGCCGCGGCATCGGCCGCGCGATTTCCTTGCGTCTGGCGCGAGAGAATCCGGCGCACGTTGTGATTGCGTTCTGTATGAATGCGGAGGCGGCACGCCGCACCCTTCACGACGTACAGGCCTTAGGGGTGCAAGCATCGGTCACCGTCTGCGATGTGGGGAACGAAGAACTCCAGCGCCAGATGTTCGCGCGCGTCGAAGAGCAGTTTGGCCGTCTCGACGTTTTCGTCGCCAACGCCGCCCGCACCACCTTCCGCTCTGCCGTCGCCATGGACCTGCGAAGCTGGCGTCGCACCCAGGAGTTGAATGCCGAAGCGTTCCTCGTAGGATCGCAGTGCGCCGCCGCAATTATGCGCCGCAACGGGGGGGGCCGCATCATCGGCCTTAGTAGCCTGGGCTCGCGATATTACACTCCCAATTACGCTGCCCTCGGCGCGGCGAAGGCTGTGATTGAAAATTTGGCCCGCTATCTGGCCGTGGAACTGGCTCGCGACAAAATCAACGTGAACGTCGTCTGCGGCGGATTTGTCGACACCGAAAGCATGAAAATGATTCCCGAGTACGATATGCTGACAAGGATGATTCCGGCTCGGACTCCTGCCGGTCGCCTCGGACAGCCGGAAGATTTGGCTGGCGTCGTCGCCTTTCTGTCTTCGCCAGAGTCGGAGTGGGTACGCGGGCAAACGATCATTGCCGACGGCGGCTTTTCTTTGATGTTGTAGTGGGGGACGGGACCGGATGAGTGGGGCTTCACTGGAAGGTCAATTTGCGCTCGTGACCGGTGCCTCCCGGGGAATCGGCCGCGAGATCGCGCTGGAACTTGCCCGCGCCGGATCCGGCGTCATCGTCAATTGCCGCTCGCGTCTGGCCGAGGCGGAAAGTGTTGTCGAGCAAATTCGCGCCGCCGGCGGGCAGGCTGAAGCCTTCGCCGCGGATGCCTCCAGCGAAGCTGATGTCCGTTCCATGGTGCAATTTGCTTTGCGTCGTTTCCAGAAGATCGACATTCTGGTATGCAACGCGGGCATTGTCCGCGACTCCCTTACGGGCTCTATGAAGCTCGACGACTGGGAAACCGTTATCGCCACCAATCTGCGTGGAGTTTTTCTTTGCGTTCGCGAAGTGCTGCCGTGTATGTTACACCAACGTTCGGGAGCGATCATTGCCTTGTCGTCGATCGCTGCCGATCGCGGTAGCCGGGGCCATGCGAACTATGCGGCGTCTAAGGGTGGTATTAACGCGATGACTCGATCTCTGGCGGTTGAGCTTGCCCCGCGTGGCATACGCGTGAATGCCGTCGCTCCCGGCATCATTCTCACCGAAATGACCCATCGTATACGTTCCTTTGCCGACCAGGAGTTAAAGGCGGCAATCCCGATGGGCCGTTATGGCCGGCCCGAGGAAGTGGCTTCGGCCGTCCGGTTTCTAGCCTCTGCCGAAGCCAGTTACATCACCGGACAAGTGTTGCACGTAACCGGAGGATTTGGAGTGTGATGAAGGAATACACGAAGGTGCAATCATGAGCCCCGCAGCGCCGCACGCGCACGATGATGTTGAGGCCCGCGTCTTGGCCGTCATAGCTCGAGCCATGGACCGTCCCGTTTCCGACGTCACCCCCGAGTCTTCCCTGGAAGAGGATTTGGGAGCCCAGTCTCTCGACTTTCTCGATATCGCGTTCTCACTCGAGCGCGAGTTCCGCATTCAGTTCCCCCGCACCGATTTCCTGCAGCGCGCCAGCGATCACTTTGGCGAAGAAAACCTGCTGAAAGATGGCGTGGTTACTCCCTTCGGTTTGCAGTTGCTCGCCCTGGGAATGCCGGAGATCGATTCTGCAAAGCTCAAGTCCGGCCTCCGTGTCGCCGAGTTGCAGAAAATGTTTACCGTGGCGACTTTCATCCGAGTGGTCCGCCAGTTACTCGAGAGCAAGGCGCAGATGGATCGCTTGTGCCCCAACTGCAAGACCGAGATGACGGAGTCCAATGCGCTGCCCGAGTTCATCTGCAAAGCCTGCAACACCGTCGTGCCGGTGCCTTCTGGAGATGACGTCCTCTTTCGCCACTTGCTGGCGGTGGAGCAGGAGGCCCGAAACTCGCGTGCCGGAGCTTCGTAATGCGGTTCCTGCTCATCGATCGAATTACCGACCTGGAAAGCGGATCACGCGCAACGGGCTTGAAGAACGTCACGCTCAGCGAAGACTTCTTTACCCATCATTTTCCCACCCAGCCCATCATGCCCGGCGCTCTCATCACCGAGTGCCTGGTGCAACTTTCGGATTGGCTGCTGCGCGAAAATAGCGACTTCAACTGCATAGCATTTCCGTCCCGCATCGAAATGGTCAAATTCCATCACCTGGTGCGGCCCGGAGACCAGTTGCTGTTGGATGTCCGGATTACGGGTCGTGAAAACGACCTCTTCCAGATTCGCGGCGAGGCTCGCTGTCAGGATCACGTTGCCGCTTCCGCACGACTGGAAATGCGGACCGAACCGGCGGCGGCCTTCCAGTCTCCGGAAGATGCTCGTGCTCTTTATCGCATGATTCGAGGAACATCGGGACTATGAGACGCCGCGTCGTTGTGACCGGGATGGGAGCGGCCTGTTCGCTGGGCCTGGAGATTCCGGAAATCTGGGATGCGGTGCTGAACGGCCGATCCGGTGCCGCGCCCATTCGCCAGTTCGACAGTCGTTCCTTCCCTGTGCATATCGGCAGTGAAGTGGATGCGGGGGCCATTCCACTGAAAAGCACTAGCGCGCTCGATCGATTTCTTAGCCGCGCCGCCTTATTTGGACTCTGGGCTATGGATCGCGCCTGGGATGACGCCGGACTAAACCACGCTGACATCGACCGCAGCCGGGCCGGCGTCGCCATTGGCGCTTCAACGTTTCCGGTGGTTGAGGGCAGCTTACCTAGCCCCGATCTCCTGCTCGAAGGCGATCGCTACAGTGCCGATGCCTATCTCACGCTTTGCCGGGAGCACCCCGCGCTCCTGGCGCAACGCGATATTCCTTCCATCTCGACATTATTGTCATACCGCCAGAAGTTGCGCGGACCTAGCTGCACGGTGCAGAGCGCTTGCACCTCCGCCACCCAGGCTGCGGGCGAAGCATTGCACGCAGTCAGAAGAGGCGATGTCGATTTAATGGTCACGGGCGGCACGGATAGCATGATGTCGGTGATTTGCGTGACCGGATTTACTCTGCTCGGTGCGCTTACTCAACAGAACGACCGACCCACTAAGGCTTCCCGCCCTTTCGACTTGAAACGCGATGGATTCCTCATTGGCGAGGGCGCCGGAGTTGTCATCTTTGAAGAACTGGAACATGCTCTGCGCCGCAACGCCAGCATTCACGCAGAAGTCATCGGGTACGGCTCGTCCTCTGACGGCTACCGTTTCACCGACATACACCCCGAGGGCCTCGGACCTGCCAACTGCATGCAAGCCGCTTTGCAGGACGCCGGCATCCAGCCGGAAGACGTGGGCTATATCAACGCCCATGGCACCTCGACTCCCCAGAATGACCGCGTGGAAACTCTGGCCATCAAGCGCGCTTTTGGCGAATACGCGCACACCGTTCCCATCAGCTCTACCAAGTCCCAACTCGGGCATCTGGTCTGCGCGGCAGGTGGAATTGAAATTATCCTCACCGCGCTCGCACTGAAGAATCGCATTTTGCCTCCAACCATTAATCTCGATTTTCCCGATCCTGACTGCGATCTGCACTACATCCCCAATGAACCGCTCGCGACCAACGCCCCTATAGGAATGTCCAATTCCTTCGGCTTCGGCGGACAAAACGGAACCATCGTCTTAAAGCGCTTTGACGGAGGTGCGGTGCGGTGAGGTTCCTATTCTGTGATCGCATTTTGGAATTGGAGCCCGGGAAACGCGCCTTGGCTACGAAGATGGTCTCTCTGAGCGAAGAGTTCTTGCCCGATCACTATGCCCGCCAGCCCGTGATGCCTTCCACGATGGTGATGGAATGCTTAGCGCAATTGGCGGGCTGGTTCTATGTAGTGACGGAGAGCTACGCCATCACCACTGTCCTCGGACTCGCGCAAGGCGTTTCCTTCCTGGGCATGGTGCGTCCCGGAGAAAGCCTGACGCTCGAGGCGTGGTTGCTGTACGGCCATCGCGACGGCGCTACCATGAGCGGCGAAGTGCGGCGTGGCGACGAGGTGATTTTGCGGGCTGAGCGAATGTTATTTGCAAGCCGCCCCAGCAGCTCTGAAGCAGAGGTCGCGCGCGCCAAGGAGATGTTTCGGTACATCAGCGGTGGTTTTGCAATCCCGAGTGAGGACAAAGCGTGAGCAACGCACGCGTGTGGGTTACCGGAATCGGCGCGGTGTCTCCGCTGGCTTGCGACAGTGCCCGCCACTTCGACCGGCTTCTATCTGGAGATTCGGCGGTGGAGCAACTGGGGGGCTGGCAATACCGGAACTATCCTCCCATTCTGCAAGCGCGCGTCACCGGATTCGACCGCAGGGAGATGATTCCGGACCGAATGCTCCGCAAACTGCTCTCTCCCAGTCCGGGCTATGCCGTTGCGGCCGCGACCGAAGCACTCCGCGATTCCCAACTCCTGCACTCCGACTTGAAGAAATGTGGACTTTATGCGGGATCCGTTTGCCTGGAAGCGAATCCTGATGCATTTATCCCAGCCCTCCGGGAGGCGGTGGATGACGCCGGTAACGTCAGCCTGGACCGATTTGCCCGCAACGGCATGAAGCTGATCGATCCGCTGTTTCTAGTGCGATCCTTGCCCAATGCCGGATTATGCTCCATTGCCATCCAGCACCAAGTACTGGGACCGAACGCCAACCTTACCAATGGCCCCGTTTCAGGCTTGCAGGCGGTCATCGCTGCAACTGAAGCGATCCGCCGCGGCGATGCGGAAATCGCCCTGGCTGGAGCTTACGATTCACTCTTGCAAATGGATTGCATCGTCGATCATTTGCTCTCGGGCCGACTGGCCGCAGCAGCAGATGCTCCTTCCCGAGCCTGCCGGCCCTTCGATCGTGCCCGTTCCGGCTATGCCTTGAGTGAAGGCGCTTCGTTCCTGTTGCTCGAGAACTCTGAGCATGCCCTGCGCCGAGGTCAGACCGCTTATGGCGAGATACTCTCTTATGGCGAGTCCGCCTCGCCTGGCAGGCTGCTCGATCCGAATGAGAAAGAAGACGGCGCACTGGAACATGCGGCCCGCCTCTCTCTCGCCCACGAACCAAATCCAATCGACCTTCTTTTCATGGATGGTCTCGCGCTCGAAGCCGATGACGATCGCGAGGCCGCCGCTTATGCAAATCTATTCGGGAAGTCAGGTCCGGCCGTTACGGCTGCCACTGGTGCTCTGGGTTTTGCCGGAGCGGCAACCGCCAGCTTTGCCCTGGCCCATGCCTTCCTAGCCATGCGCCGCCACATGGCCCCGCCTTTGATCAATTGCGAGGGCCCTTTGCCGCGCTATGACTTTCGCATCCTGCATCGGGCCTCGCCGGCACCGGTGCGCCGGGCGATGGTCTGGAGTTCGGACCGCGGTATCAAAAATGCCGCCCTGGTTGTTGGTAATGTCGAGCAATGAGAGGGTCGTACATGCATCTCGTGGGTCCAATTCTGGAGGTCTTCGGCATCGCGTTTGGCCTTTACGGGTTGACTCTCTTCGTTCGCCAGCACTGGATTGTCTTTAAGCCCAGCCGTGATCTCGCCGCTTTTCCTTCCGATCTGGGACTAAGATACGAGGATCTACTTCTGACTACCGCCAGCGGGGTGCCCCTTCAGGGTTGGTATGTGGAGGGTTCCGATTCCGACAAAGTTATCCTCTGCTTTGCCGGATCGATTGGGAATATCAGCCACGAGGTGAGCACCATTGCGTATCTTGGATCTCTCGGTCCGGCCGTGGCAATCGTCGATTATCCGGGATTCGGCGCCAGCGGGGGACACCCCAGCGAGCGCGGATTTTATGAGGCTGCGGACGCGGTCTGGCAGCATGTCATTACCCAGCGTCGTCGAAAACCGGAGGACGTCATACTCTTCGGCCGCTCGCTCGGCGCAGCGGTTGCCGCGTACCTGGCCTCCCGCTATTCTTGCGGCACTTTGGTCTGCCACGGCGGTTTCGCCTCCGTGCCTGAGGTCGCGGCCAGCGCCTATCCCTTCGTTCCTGCCCGCTATTTTTGCTACATCCGTTTTAATACCCGAAAATATTTGCGACGCTGTAGTTGTCCCGTTCTGGTGTTGCACTCGGAAAGCGATACGGTAATTCCGTTTCGCCACGCGCTGCTCCTGTTCGAAGCAGCTTCTGAGCCGAAGCAGTTGCTTCGCCTTTATGGCAATCATTACGGAAACGACTGGCAAGCTACTCCCGGACTAAAACAATCACTCCGCGAATTTCTTGCGGGCAGAGAGCGAACATGGGCCTAGTACGCCGATTTGTTTCCAAGGAGACTCCGCAACTCGCCTCTCTTGGCGACGACGATGATCTTGTTCCCATGCGGTCCGAGGTCCGCACCTTGGCTCTGGCGGCCAAGGGATTCTTGTCGGAACAAGAGGGCGACCGCCTGTTCATCCTGGCACAGCGCTGCTCGCGGATTGCCCCCTGTGTGGAGATCGGCAGCTACTGCGGCAAGTCGACATTGTTTCTTGCCGAGGGATGCCGGTACGGCCGCTACAACTTGTTTTCCGTCGATCACCACCGTGGGTCCGTCGAACAGCAGCAAGGTGAGCCTTACTACGATCCCGAACTCTTCGACGAGCACACTCAGCGCCACAACTCTTTGCCCGAATTCCTGAAGAACGTGGAGCGCGCCGGCCTTTCGAATTGCGTGATACCCATGATTGGCGAATCCGAGCGCGTGGCCAAGAATCTCGCCGGTATTCCCGTCAGTATGCTATTCATCGACGGCGGCCATTCCCTCGCCGACGTCGAAGCCGATTTCGTTCACTGGAGCAAGTTGGTGCTACCCGGCGGCTATCTCTGTTTGCATGATATCTACTTGAATCCCGAGGATGGAGGCCAGGCCCCGCGACAAGTGTGGGAAAAGGCTCAATCCACTGGCTCATGGCGGAGTTTGGGAATCCTCGGCAGTCTGGGAGTGCTTTTCCGATGCCGCTGAAGTCCAGTTTCCGGAGTGGGCTGATTCAAAACGCGCGCTTTCTCGGACATTTTTCGCAAAAGCGGACGTCGGAATACCTGGTGCTCGGCCAGGATGGCGGGCAATCTGTTTCCCTCCGTGACGGTGTTTTATTCTTCTTCTCCGATTCCTTGCTGCTGACTTCCGATCGGCGCGCTGCCAGCGCCCACCCCTCTCCCATCCCTGTCCCGTCTTCCCTGCAGAGTGTCTTCCTGGCGAACTGCGCGGCGGTTTCCCAGGCGCCAAATATTCAATCTGCGCTGGCAAACTTAGAGTATTTCCTGGGCGACGATGGCATGCCCCGAGAGATATTGAAACCCACCGAGCGCGAACTCTTTCGCCGTCTCCGATTCTGGCCCGAACACGGCATCCTCCGGGATGGCCTCGTATACTTTTTCTATTTGGGATTGCAGACTACCGACCCTTCAACCGTCTGGGGATTTCGTACTCTGGGTGTCGGAGTAGCGGCCCTAGATCCTCGCACCGGAGAGTGCGAGCGCTTTACCCATCGCGGTGACTGGATATTCTGGCGTAATCCTGCCGAAGATTTCCATTTCGGAGTGCAGGCCCTGATCGAAGATTATCTCTATGTGTTTGGCTCGGTGCGCAGCGGTATTCAGAGCGAAGCTACTCTCGCTCGCGTAAGGCCCAGTCAAATAACCGACAGAAATGGTTATGAGTATCTGGTTTCGTCTGAGGGAATCTGGACGAACCGCTTCGAGGACGCCGGCACGCTTGGCCCCAGTGCGGCTGCTTACTCCGTTTCGTTCAATCCGCATTTCGGTTGCTACACGATGTGGTTAGTCGATGAGTACCGCAAGCGTCTCATGCTCCGTACAGCGGACAGAATTTGGGGCCCCTACAGCGACCCGATCGATCTGATTGGGCTACCGCATGATCCCAGCAGCGTGCTCGCTTATCTTGGATTTGAACATCCGCAATTCCAGCAGCAAAATGGCCGCAAAATCTTCCTGAGTTATTGCGAACCCCACTTTGCTTCCAGTTCTCTCATCACACTCACAATCGGAAATCCATGAACGCCAGAGATTCGAATTGGATCGTGGACCTGGCAGCCCAGTCCGTGCCGATGCAACGGCCGGCATTCGGGCTGTGTGGCGATTTCGCCCTGCGCTGGATGACCTACGGGCAATTCTGGGCGAACGCCCGCCGCGTCTCGGGACTTCTCGCCAACGCCCATGTCGAGCCTGGCAGCCGCATACTTCTCTGGGGGGCCAACTCACCGGAGTGGGTCGCCTGCCTGATGGGCGCGATGATGCGAGGAGTTGCAGTCGTACCTTTAGACGTGGATGCGCGCTCTGAAAACATAGCGCGCATCGCTAACGAGACCGACGCGAAACTGGTTTGGCACGGGCGCGAAGTCGACCCGTCATTTCTGGGCTTGCCATGTTTTCCGTTGGAAGCGATCGCAGACTCGCCCGAACCTGCGGCTCACGATGCTGTACCACTCAAACCCGAAGATACCGCAGCCATTCTCTACACTTCCGGAACGACATCCGAACCCCGTGGCGTGGTCTTGACCCACGGCAACATTCAGGCCCAGCTTGCCCGCTTCAGCAGGTGGCGCATGCTACTGTGCTGGTTCCCATTTCGCATGCTCGTGATTGCGCCCTTGAGTCACGTGCAGGGTTTCATCCTCGGAGCCTTCCTCCCGCTTTCTCTCGGGCTCAGTATTATTTTTGTCACATCCATGCATCCCGCGTACCTGCTGCGCGTGATTCGCGACTACCGCATCACCTTGCTGTCAACCGTGCCCCGCGTCCTGCAGGTACTTACGAAAGCCTTCGAATCCCGGTCCAGCGGCATACGTGGGTTGAGCATTGGCGACTGGCTGACAACCGAGCAGCGCGGCTGGATGCGCCGCCATGTGATGTTCACCCGAATGAACTCGGCCATTGGGTTCCGCTTTTGGGTCATTCTTGTTGGGGGCGCCGCCTTGCCGCGCTACGACGAGCAATTCTGGCGCGATGCCGGCCGTATTGTCGTGCAGGGTTACGGCCTCACTGAGACCACGGCGATTGTTGCGATCAACGGGCCCCTTTCGCGCAGCGTCGGTTCCATCGGAAAGCCGCTCGGCAATGTGTCGCTCAAACTTGCTGACGACGGAGAAATCCTCATTCGAGGCGCAACCGTAAGCCCCGGCTACTTCGGCGCAAAACCGTGCCCGGCTCGATCGGGGGAATACCTTCGCACTGGTGATCTAGCCCGTTCGGAAAAAGGCCGCCTCTATTTCGTTGGACGAAAGAAAGAGATGATCGTCACCGGCGAAGGCTTCAACGTCTATCCCAGCGACGTCGAGGGGGCATTGCTTCGAACTCCGGGCGTAGTGGATGCGGTCGTGTTGGGGCGCGAAGTGGGTGGTTGCGGAGAGGTGCATGCCGTCCTCCTGTTGCAATCCGGCAGCGACCCTACGCTCATCATCGCCTCAGCCAATGAAAACCTTGTGCCCTTCCAGCGAATTCGGGGTTGGACCGTCTGGCCCGAGGCGGATTTTCCCCGCACCAGTTTGATGAAGGTGCACAGAGACCAGGTGATCAGATCCTTGGAGGGCATAGCGGCTCCCCAGTTCCGGCCTGTCGGCCAGGCCCTGACTGTGGATGGAATAGCTGCTGAACGCGATCGTGGCAAGCGGGTCCGGTTGTTGGCCGAGTTCCTGCTGGAGGTGTCGCCGGAGATTTTGGAGAACCACCGGACCCAAGCTCTAGCCGATCTGGGGCTAAGTTCTCTCGATTTGGTTACGCTTCTCACCGAGTTAGAGCGGCGACGCGGCCGATGGCTGGACCACGCGGTGCTGCCCGCGAATCCTACGCTCGGAGACGCGTGCGCGCTGGCACGCGATGTTGAACCTTTAACTAGGCCAAGTCGGCTGCCATCGCGGCAGCCGGCCTGGGCCACTTCCCCAGTAGGTCGGGTGTTGCGCCAGATTGGGCGTCCAGTAGCGGTTGGCTACTGGTCGTTTTGCTGTGCCTCAGTTTCACTAACATGGGAGTCCGATTTGAGCAGTTTGCCTGAACGCTTTCTGCTCGCCGCTGCGCCTCACCGGCACTGGCTGGACGCGTTCGCGATCTGCTCAGTGCTGCCAGTGCGCTTCGCGCGGCGTCTGCTCATCACGACCAATCGCGACTTCCGCGAGTTCTTCAGCCCAACGCAGGAAGTCCGGCGGAGTGACCGACTCTCGGTCGGACTTGCCTATTACCTCGGTATGCCACTCACATTTCCATTTGCCATCCTTCCACACCAGGGAAGTACTCGCGAAGGGATGTTCGAAACCGCGCGGATGATTGATCGAGGGTATTGTCCGCTGGCGTTTCCCAAAGGCTTTGCCTTTGAGGAGGAATTTTCAGATCGGCACGATCCCGGTTTGGCCCTGCTGGCCAGCGAGAGCAATTTGCCGGTGGTACCGGTATGGATTACTGGCAATGGGGGTCTGGATCTGCGCCCGCGCTGTCGGCGAAAACGGGTGACAGTCGCTTTTGGGACACCGATCCACGGCAGGCCGCAGCGGACACCCTCGGAATTAATTACTCTTCTCGAAGCCCGGTGGCAGGAGATGAGGCGAGCCGCCGAGGCAGAAATAACATAAAACGGAAATTCACAGAATTTTGGAGTAAGATTGTCCAAATTTACCCTCGTTTGCGCCAGCATTGGCTGAGTAAGCTCCATGTATCGCCGGGCCGCGTTCGACTTGAACCACAATCCAAACAGGAGGATGTCATGTCAGAGGAAAACAAAGCAGTAGTTAAGAAAGCCTTCGACGCCATTAACCAAGGCGACGCAGCGCACCTCACTGCGAGCGTGGATCCCAAGCTGCAGAAAAGTTTTGAAACAGCATTCCACGCGGCCAAGGCCGGATTCAAGGATATGAAGTTGGAACTATTGGACTTGATCGCCGAAGGCGACAAAGTGGTTGCGCGCTGGGCGATGCGCGGCACGCATACCGGAGAGGCACCGTATGGCCGACTCGGTACGGTGACAGCGACGAACAAGCCCATCAACGTATCGGGGATTACGATTCTTCAGATCGCCGGCGGGAAAGTAATCAATACGTGGGGTGAGACGGGCGAGTTGGGCGGCCTACGACAGCTCGGGCTGATGGACCAGTACGCGAAAGCAATGCATGTTCGCTGAGTGAGCGGGAAGGTTACGCCCACATGACTGTGCTGCCGGATGTGTTGCGTGGGGCGCTGCCCGAAGAGCAGAGCCATTTTCCAGCCTTAGGCCCGAACGTTAATGGCTTACTGGTTTGGCCCAAGATCCCCTGTTCCTATTGGAGCTTCACCGGGATGCTTTCCGTGATTCCGGAAAGTACGATCATGCCACCACTCGGCCTGCTAACTCTAGCGGCGCTGTGTCCGAAGTCGTGGAATCTGCGGCTGATCGACTGCGCCTTTCAGGAGGTGACGGACTCCGATCTGCAGTGGGCCCATGTGGTATTGGTGAGTGCCATGCAGGTCCAGCGCGTGGACACCCACTCGATTTTGAGGCGCGCCCGTGCCTTAGGCGTCCGCACCATGATCGGTGGTCCCTACGCTAGCAGCCAGCCCGAAATACTGCTTCCATTGGCGGATCACGTTGTAGTGGGTGAACCCGACGAAGTTTTTGGGGAAATCGCTCATCAACTCGAGACCGGAGCCGCACAACACCTCTACCGGATCGAGCAAAAACCAGACGTGCGCCGAACCCCTCCGCCACGCTTCGATCTGCTCGAACTGGGCCGCTACGCTTCCATGGCGGTGCAATTCTCGCGCGGCTGCCCCTTCCAGTGCGAGTTCTGCGACATCATCACTATTTATGGGCGGCGCCCTCGGACCAAGACACCGGCCCAGGTCCTGGCCGACCTCGATCAACTCAATCGCTTGGGATGGCGGAAGCAAGTCTTTGTGGTGGACGACAACTTCATCGGCAATCACAAAATGGCGCTCGAACTGGCGCGTGAAATCGCAGAGTGGCAGCGAGTTCACGACTATCCCTTTGTGCTTTATACGGAAGCGTCGCTCGACATGGCACAGTATGCAGACCTGATCGAGGCGATGGTCCAAGCGAACTTTCTGTATGTTTTTATTGGCATTGAATCGCCCTCCGCGGAATCCCTCAAAGAAACCAAGAAATTCCAGAACCTTCGCTGTAATTCGCTCGACGCCGTGCGTTTCATCCAACACCGCGGGTTGTGGGTGACGGGCGGATTTATTGTTGGTTTCGATTCCGATACTCCAGACATTTTCCGGCGTCAGACTGAATTCATCCAACGCGCCGCCATACCCTGGGCAATGACCGGAGTGCTGCAGGCGCCGCCGACAACTCCGCTATTCAACCGCATGCGGCAGCAGGGGCGGTTGTTGGAAGAGAGCACAGCCAGCACGAACTTTCATTCTCCGAATTTTCGTACAGCCATGCCTCTGGAGGATCTGCTGACCGGACTCAAGCACATGTTGGAAGAACTTTACGAGCCGAAGCGGTTTTATGATCGCGCTCTGCGGTCGCTCGAACACTGGAAGGTACGCTCTCAGCAACACGCGGCCCCGGTTTCCGTTTCTTACCGGTTCGGCGTGGTGTGCCGCTCGTTGTGGCGTCAGGGATTGTTTTCCTCTTATCGCAAGGCGTATTGGAAATTTCTGGTCATACTGCTGGCGCGTTATAGCCGGCGGCCGCAGAAAATCTGGTTGGGATTTATTCTGCTTATCTCGGGCCATCATTTCATCAACTATTCAGCAGCCGTCTGTGCAGACCTGGAAAGTGAAATCGCCAGAGCCACCGCCGATGCCCGTTCGGGAGCTGACGGCCATCCGCCTTACCCTTCCCGCGGTTAAATGTTAGCGCCCAGTGACTGCGGCTCAGCTGGGCTGGCAGCGCCCGATCCTGAAGGCACTAGATTCCAGCTATGAGAAAAGTGGTCTTATTCGTTACCTACACGATGGCGAAGCCAATTGTGGGCGGAGCATTTATCAGGGCTGTACGCCTGGCTGGCGAGATGGCCAAGCGGGGCTGGCATCCGGTCATTGCGAATTGGGGGCCGCTGCTAGAAGATCCTAAGGTAGAAGAGGCAAGGGGGCCGGTCGAATTTGTTTTGCTGGACCGCGATCAGCCCGGCCTCACGCAGCGGGGCATGCAACGGCAGTTTGCTGGTTTTCATCCCGCCATTGTTGTCATGGGAGAAGGGCCATTTCCAGCGATGGAGCTCTTTTATAAGGCAGCCAGAAATCTGGATTGTCCGTTCGTCGTCCTCGATCAATTCTACAATCACGAACTCATGCCTTGGAGGAAGGGTGTGGACCTGGCTTTACTGTATGGGCTTGCCAGCGTCTGGGGCGATGAACTTCGTCTCGAACCGCCCTATGAAATTGTTTCTCCGTTCATTGAGACCGTCACGCCTCAGTGTGAGCTGCCTGTCCCTGAACGTCTGCACGGGCGCCAGTGGATTACGTTAGTAGCCTACGACGATTATGTCTGCCAGAGAGGGTTCGACCTGCTCGCGCGTTTGGATGATAAGGATGCCGCGATCGTCGCTATCAGCCGTGACCCTGAGACCTGCAGCCGCACGGCGTGTTTCCACGATATCGACTCGGCACGACTAATTACGCTCCCCCTCCAGAGCGATGCCAATGTTTTTGGATTTTTTGCCGCCAGCGCAGTGACACTCGTCTCCAATGGGTTTCTGCAGATCATGGAGGCGCTCGCTATGGCGAGTCCGGTGATCGCGTTGGAGAGAGGCGAGGGCGTTGGAATGACTGGGTTCAATATCGACCAGCGTTTCGTGCCCTACGTTTCGTTTGAGCACAACCTGGAGGAGCAGGCCGTACGCCTGAATCACTGGCTGAAGAAAAGCCCAATCAGCGCGGAGTTGCGTGCACGGCTCACTGCCGAGCGGCATGGGCTCCACTACTGTGTCAATCGAATCGAAGCCGTCTACCGACATTCACAAACTGAAAGCAAGTGGCGTAGAGCGGTGCGGCGATGGAGAGGCAAGATAGCTGGTTAAAGGTTCACGGCTGGGCGGGGGTGGTGAGAGTTGATTGTGGGCAGCTGGCAGCGACGTGGCGAGGCCGCGGGGATCCGCGAACGCGCAGTGTCCACCCGTATCCTTCCACTGCAACGGCTGCACTAAGTCCCGCGCCCAACTCCAATATCTGCATGGACCAGCGCCGGGTCTCCTTGGAGTCGCCGTAGACCTTCAGGTTCAGCCGGTCGCCTTCGGGGAGGACTTCAAATGCATCGAGCGGGAAGAGGAGCCCATCGCCGCGTGCCTTCAGGTAGGCTTCTTTGCCCGTCCAGCAGGTGAAGAATGCGGCTTGAAACAGCTCGCTGGGATGGGACAACACCCATGCTGCCTCGGCACGGGAGAAGAATCGTCTCGCCAGGCCCAAGGCGTCGACTTCGCGGCTCGTATCTTCGACATCAATTCCGACCTCGCGCCCGCGGCTGACGGCCAGCACCGCCGTATCACCCGAGTGGGAAAGGTTGAAACGGAAGTCGCTTTCTTCCGCTAGCTCTGGTTTCCCATGCTTCCCATAGCGAAGAGCTACAGCCGCCGACGAGATACCTAGATGATGCCCCAAAGCCTGGCGCAGCAAGGCGCGAGCGGTTACGAAAAGATCGTGTGCCCTCCGTAGCCGGTAGCGTAGTGCTCGGGCCCGTTCCGCACCGTCCAGAAGTTCGAAGGCTGCTTGAACGTCCTCGGGTCGGCCTGCCCGCGTTTGCCATATGTGTACTTCGTCCGTGGTCATGGATTCTCCGACGAGATCGTGAGCACTGACTCGTTTCTTGGCGAGTCATACTCTTTTAACGGCAGCTTGCTCACCAGAAACGGACCCAGCAGGAGCACATCGATATGGGTCGATGCAAAACACTCGACAGCGTCGGATGGAGTCTCCACAATTGGGTTTCCAGCGGTATTGAAGGACGTATTGAGCACAACCGGGACACCAGTCAGCGATCGAAAAGCTTCGATCACCCGATAGAAACCAGGATTTTCTTTGCGGGAAACGGTTTGAACGCGGCAGGATCCGTCCACATGGACAACCGCGGGAATGCGTTCGCGAACGCTTTCACGCACCGGGACCACGCGCAACATATACGGGCTGGGTCCCTTTAGATCAAACCATTCCGGAGCGCACTCCTCCAGCACCGCCGGCGCAAATGGCCGAAAGCTCTCCCTGTGTTTCACTCGCGCGTTGAGATAGTCCTTCATGTCTGCACTGAGAGGACTGGCAAGAATGCTACGGTTTCCCAAAGCTCGCGGTCCGTATTCTGCCGCACCAGCGAAGCGGGCGGTGATATATCCGTTTCGGATGCAGCGCGCAAGTACCAGCTCGGGGTTTTCCACTTTCTCAACCGGATAAGCTCCGTCTCGGCACGCTTCAATCATTTCCGACTCGGAATATTCAGGGCCAAGGTAATCGTGCAACTCTCGCAGTTGTGGCTTCCAGGCGGCGATCTCGTAAGCTCCAAACAGAGCACAGCCCAGCGCGTGACCTGGGTCGCCCGGATTCGGAGCAATGTAGAAGGCGTCGGGCGCGGCGGCCCGCACGGCAATCTCGTTAGCTACGCTATTAAGAGCTACGCCGCCAGCATAGACCAGGCGCTTCAGACCGGAGATGCGCAACGCCGCTCGAAAGGCATTAGTTACGATCTGCTCCAGGATGGCCTGTCCGGCGTAGGCCACATTGGAATGACGCTGCGTGATTTCTTCGTCCGGCCATCGCTCGGGCACATATTCCTGCAGCAGTTTCCGAAACTGCTTGTGGTCGTAAAAGCTGAAACTGCCATCCTGATGCAGGGTGAGTTGCGGCAGCACACGGTCTAGCAATTCCCGCTCGCCGTAAGGCGCCAGACCCATGGTCTTGCCTTCGTCCCCGAGCCGGAAGCCGACGTGGCGGGTGACGACTTCATACAACAGGCCGGCGCTGCTTTGTGGAAAATCCATCTGGCTGAGGGTACGGCAGCGGGGGAGATCACTCATCGCCGCGATAGTTCCGGACAGAGTCCGTCCTCCGAGACTTTCCAGTGACTCACCGGCTGCGTCTAACGTCAGGGTTGCGGCTTCTTCAAAGCCGCTTTGCCAGAATGCCTGCCGCTGGTGAATTTCATGATGTGTGATTGAGTCCGAAACCCACGCCTTGGGGAGCCATTCTCCCAGCCGGGGTCCGAGCCGCAGCCCGCAGGTAGCGAAATGACTGTCGCTGACCACCACCAGATCGATGTCCGGCGGGCGCAGATTCAGCCCTTTTAAGAACCATCCCAGCCATTCGCTAATGGTCTCCTCGAAAATCCGCGAAGGGGGGAAGGCGCCATAACCATATTTCATGCAGAAATTAATGTGCTGGTCGATGGCCGACGCGGGGTTTCGCAGATCGTGGTCCTCGTCCTTGGCCAGAAGAAGAATCCGCTTGACCCCGGCCCAGCGTTCGAGCACTGAGCTGCGTAAAGCGCCCTCCGAGGTTACCAAGGCAAGGCTGGCGCCATGTCCAGTGCAGGCGAGTCCTAGTACCGTTCCTATTTTTGAGGGCGGAACATGCAGCATCTGCTGCACGCGCCCGCGCCACCATCCCCGCACCGGCTTAAGATTTTGGATTCGAGAATTCCGCATCAACGGTATCTCCGGCGACCTTGGTCTTGCTATTCTACTGGTGGAAAACAAAGTTGATACTGACCGTTTCCGGCAGCGCGACGATGGCTGCGAGAGTATCAGTAGACAGGCTACAATACCGATACTGATAAAGAGCAGCCTAGCGCAAGAAATGTCCGTGAGCATACAATGCTTTCTACCCCACGGGGCTGAACAAAAACTTTCCTACGCAAGATCAGGGGCGTCTTGGAGGTTCGATGGTCCAGCAATTCCCGTCCACAAACCCTTTGGATTTCGTCCGAAAATTCAGGAGCAACTACGTGAACCTGCATGATCTCTGGTCGGGTGACGGTAAGCAGGTGCCGGAAGGTGTCACCTTGCGTGACCCCAAACGCTCGCCCATCAAGGAAAGCAGCTTGCCGGAAGCGACCCAGGCGTTATTGGCCGAGTACCGGAAGGCGAATCCAGGCTTGAAGATCGTAATCGTGAAATACATGCGAACCGTGAATGGAGTTCCGGAAACCGTTGTCGACGATGGCTTGGAGCTCCCGCCCGAAGATGAATTCCTAAGCCTCTCGCAAACCGTCACACTGAGCACCCGCGATCACATCCGCGTCGTCACCGAAATCATCGTTGCGAGAAAGAAATAGTGGCAATCACGATTCCATACACGTTTAACGACCGCGACAAGTCCATCGAGTATACGGACGGCGATGCGGGAAAACCCCTGGTGCTGCTGCTCCATGGAGCCGGTGGCACGAGTCTCGATATGACTGCGCCCGATCAGCGAGGCTATCCGCATTACGATTACACCGAACCGTTCCCGCCGGACCGCGACGAGGGATGGTCGGCGTATCCGGGCGTGGGAGTGTGGTCGTTCACTCTGGACAATCCGAAGGAACCGCTCATCAGCTGGCAGCAGATTCTGCAGGATAATGGGTTCCCCACCGCAACCTATTCGCAGGTCGATTCCACCGGACCGATTCAGTCCGCAGAAGACGAGTTGGTAGTGGTGATCAACAAGCTGCAAATGCCCCCGGCGAAATTGGAGCTTCCAAATCTTCCGGCCAAGGAACTGGTGATTCTTGCCCACAGTCGGGGCGGTCTGCTCGCCCGGAAGGTTTTGAAAGACCATGCTGATCTGGTTCCCAATCTCACGACCGTGATTACCCTTGATTCTCCTCATCTGGGCAGTGAACTCGCGAATCTGGCCACCACACTAAACGATGTCATCCTGTGGTTCCCGAGTTCCATTCAGCCGTTGATTACGCAAGTGCTCGGAGATTTTGCTAACCTGGTCGCCCAACCGGCATGGCAAGAGCTCGCAGTGGGAAGTCCATTCCTTATGGACCTGGCGAACGGAGAGGGTGCTTTGCCCGGTGTGCGTTATTTCACCTTCGGTGGAATCAGCGTGAAACTGACCCGGCTGCTGAGCTGGGTTTACAACCTGGAAAGCGCAATTCCGCAATGGCACTGGCCGCCGTTTCATCACGTCATCGCGTTGATCGAGGTGCCAGTGATCTCGCCCGTGGCTAACAGTGTGCCTCCAGTTGTGGACGAGATCGCGAACGGGAAGGGCGACATTCTTACCGCCGACAAGCGTTGCCGCTTGCCTTTTGCGGTGCATCAGACCAATGCGATCAATCACCCCGAGTGTCTGTGGGACCCAGGGTTGCAGGCCCAAGTTTTATCGATCCTGGGGGATGATACGGGATTTTGGGAGTAGAGAAGCTGGACGGAGGAGAAATGGCACAGAAGAATAGAGCGGCCAGAAAAACCGCGGACAAGAGCTCAGAAGAAAGGTTTGATTTAGTGTTTCGCGAACTTTCCGGGCAAATTGGAGAAGCCCTGGAAGCCGGGCTGAGTCTTGCCATGAAACAAGCACAGGGCGCTATCTCAATAGTAGTTCAGCGCATGGTGGCAGATGCCGAGGGAGGCACGCCGGAAAAGGCGGTGCTCAATGAATCCGTGGCTGCGGCTAGAATGTTCTCCAAAGCGTCCCATATTGTCCCGCCGGTTGCAGGCGAGTTCACGAAGGCATCGTCATTCCTAGTCATGTCAACGGGATTGAAGCTCCTGCGTGCATTCAACCGCGAGATGAGAGCCCTCCGCTAATGTCGGGCTCCGCAGCGAGGCGCCGACCCGGTGTTGTCGGTCTTGCGAAAAGAAAGCTGCCTGTCGGCGTGCGGTCAATGGAGCTGCGGCAAGCTAAACCCGTTGACCCGGACGTCGCCGAGTTCCTGGCGGACGTCGATCGAGGCTTGCAGCCGCACCTCAAGAGCGCGCTGGAGCGAATCCCGGACCTGCATCCGCTCAAGGAAGGCCTGACCTATCAGGTCATGAGCGGAGGTAAGCGGATTCGGGCGGCGCTTTGTGTTACGAGCAGCGAAGTATTCGGCGCCGACGGCAGCCGTGCGCTTGACTTCGCAGCCACCATCGAACACCTGCAAAACTTTACTCTCATCCACGATGACATTGCTGACGGCGATACTCAGAGAAGATATCGCGAGTCCATCTGGAAGCGTTTCGGAGTGGCCCACGGCATAAATATTGGGGACACCTTTGCCTTGTTTGCGTCCCTGGGAATTCTGGATTCTGATTATCCCGAAAGCGAAAAGCTCGGCCTGATCAAGCTGGTTTCTGAGTATGGTCTCGAAATGATTGTTGGTCAGGCGCTCGACATCAACATGCGGCGGAACGATTGCGTCACAGAAAGTGAATACATGGATTGCACCAGGAAGAAGACGGGTGCGTTCCTGGCCATGGCGGCCGTCGGCGGCGGAATCATTGGCGGGGCGGATGCCAAAGATCTCTCGCTGCTGCGGGAGTTCGCACTGCTGGCCGGAACCGCATTCCAGATTAAAGACGACATCCTGGACATACACGGCTTTAAGGGACGCGATACCGGCTCAGACATTCTGGAAGGGAAAAGAACACTCCTGCTCATTCACGCATTGCGGGAAGGTTCGCCGCCAGACCGAATCAGGTTACTGCAAATTGTGAATAAACGCCGGAGCCTAAAGACCGCGGAAGAGGTGCAGTGGGCGTGCGATCTTATCCGCAAGACAGGCGCCATTGAGTATGCCGAACTGGTATCGACCGAACTGATCCATCAGGCTTGCGGCTATCTGTTCTCGCTGCCCGACAATGAACCCAAGTACCGGCTGATTCGCATCGCTACGTATTTGAGCAAGAGAATGCACTGATTAGAATTGGCACCGTTTATCCAAGTTGGGGGATGCTGATGCGTGTTGATTGTGGAGGGGCCAGATGAAGTGGCGGCCCCCGACTGTGGCATTCAGGAATTCGTTTAAGGCTTGCCTTCGACGAATTCTCGCCCAGGATCTCACTTCGCCCAGGAGGGCCAAAGTTGGATCGACGCAATCCGGATTATTTGTTCAGCCATAATTTGTCTCGCCGACCGAAACTGGATGGCCCCACTCTGCTCCAGAAAGCCTTCGACGCAGTCCGTCCTCGAATCGAGTTCCAGGAATGGAGGTGTCTGCAGAACGTCCTGCCGGACAGAATCCAGGTGTTGGGCTGCAGTCAGTCCTGCGAGACAGTTTTGACGCGTATTGCCGCGCACGTAGCGAATGGCCACGACATCAGGATTGTTTCTGCCAACTTGCGCGACAGCGCGGTAGCTTCCAGGCACGCAAACATTCATTTCACCATTCACGTTTCGTGGACGGACAATGACTCGTGGTTTGCGGAATCAGTCGAGATAGATGTACGCGTTTCTCTGCAAAGACGAGGCAGGCGATGGAGGGCTGGCGCGATTGAAGTGGTCAGTATCTCGCTGCCGACGCCATCGACGGAGATGAGTGAATCGGACGCCGGCTCCCCGGATTGTGATCGCGTGCTGGTGTGCGCGGCGGCGACGGAGCGGAGAAGCGGCTTGGGCGATCTGGAGAAAAGTTGTGCACGCATGCAAATTCCTCTTCGGGTTTTTGGCAAGGGTGGGCAGTGGAGAGGATTCAATCATAGCAAGCTCAAAGGTCTTTACTGGGAACTTGAAAAACACCACCATAAATACGATTACGTTTTGTTTACCGATGCTTTTGATTCGCTCATGGTATCGAGCCTGGATTCCATCCTTCAGAAATTTCTTGCCTTGGACACCCCGTTGTTATTCAGCGCCGAGGTGAACTGCTTTCCTTCCTCTCCCGGGCAGAAGGCAGAGGACTATCCGGAAGCACCGACCAAGTACCGCTTTCTGAATGCCGGGGGGTTCATTGGAAGAGTTGATTACATGCTTCAACTGATGCGGGAATGGAACGCCGTTAATTCAGCTGATTCCGGAATCGATCAGCAATGGTGGGCCCACCTGTATCTGTCCGGGACGACGCAAATTAAACTCGACTATTTTTGCGAGATATTCCAGTGTTTGTTCATGTGTGAAGATGATTTGGAAGTTCGCTCGTCGGTAATTCGGAATCGCATCACCGGTTCGTGCCCGTGCGTTATTCACGGCAATGGAGGAGCATCGTTAGGTCCTGCCGCCGACTTCATACTGGGACGTGCGCAACGACGATGGACACGGTTGGTGAAGCTTGGCGCAAAAGCGACGGCTATTTTCAATCCATTTGCCAGCAAAGCGACATTGGGTGGAACGTAACGGGGATAAATGGCGCTTCTAGAGCTAGTCTTGCACGTGGTGAGGCCAAAGGAGTCGATAGGCGTGTCGTGGAAAAGGTCAGATCCTTACCTACTGTTTCGCCGAGACAGGGAAGGTGACTGGCGGCAGACGGTATTCACATTATTGGCAGAGCATCTGCGCGGCCAAGGGGTAGCCGTCCGGACTGAGGACCGGGAGGCGTTCGGAGTGCGAAAGGTGGGTTTGCCAGGTCCTGCTGTCACCATTCGCGATTCTCTCGCCGTTCTTCAGAATGATCGCACGGGATCGTATTGGGTCCTCGACTGCCACGACTGGACACGGACCGATGACATAAGGCCTTTTCGGTGGGACCTTCGCTGTCGCGGGATGCTGAAGTGCCAGTATAGGTCCAGCGATATCAGCGGGTTTCGCACTCGCATTGTGCGCCCATGGACTTATTTCGATGCCAATTGGCCCCGGCAGCAGGACGCCCAGATACAATTGCGGAACTGCAGCCGTAGCGTCGCTCAGCTCTACTTTCGAGGGCAACTCTGGGAAGAAAGAAAAACGGTCGTTTTGATTCTGCAAAACCGAAAGGTGTTAAATCCCGATGCTACGGCCATTTCGCACAAAGAGTTCCTGCGGGAACTGGCTTCGCAGCGTTTGGCTCTGTCACTTCCGGGATTTGGCGATTTCTGTCATCGCGATGTTGAAGCTTTCGCTGTTGGAACTCCGGTGTTGCGTCCGACGGTCCGCAATCAGTTTCATAGCGAGTTGAAAGCGGATTTCCACTATGTGGGAGTCAACACCGACATTGCCAAGGATTCCGCGGCGGTGGTGGCTGCGCGAATTGAAGAGCGATACCGGGAAGTGATCGGCCAGACGGACTATCTCGCGGAGGTTGCTCGGAATGCAGCAGCCTGGTATGACCGCAATGTCCGCTTTCCCCAAAGCATGGTGTTGACGGCTAAGTTGCTGGGATTCGCTTGAGCCCATGTTGTCGATACAGGGTCGGTGACAGCTTCCTCTCTTGACACGGCCGAAGCGGTTAGCTCAGATATTGCAGAAGAATTTCGGCGGCCGAAAACGATCCATCCTCAGCACAGATTCCTTGTCCCAATCTCTGCGCTTGCTGACGGAACTTTGATTGCGTCATTACCATATGGATTGCGTTCGCCAAGTTATGTACCGTTATGTTGTGCGGAGACAAAGGAACGGGAGCGACTCCCAGCCGGTACAAGGTGTTCGCCCAGAACGATTGATCGAAAAAACCGGGCACCAGAATGGATGGCCGCTCGGCGCGCAGCGCGGCTGCGCTAGTGCCGGCCCCGCCGTGATGCACGATCGCCGTTACTTTGGGAAACAACCATCCATACGGAGCAAAATCAATGGTAAGGACGCCACTGGATTCCAGGTAACGGGCGATTGAGCCGCTGGTAATAACCACGGCCCGCTGCCCAGTTTGGTGGACGGCATGCTGAACAGTATGCAGCAAGTCAGGCTTGCCGTTGATCGAACTCAGGCAGACAGCGAGTGGCGCCGGGCCGTCCTCCAGAAACTGGGAGAGTTTCTCGGGCGGCGTCCAGTCCGCAGCGGAATCCAGAAACCAATAGCCAGTGACGTGGGTGTGTTCATTCCAATCAGCCGGCTTGGAAATTACGTGACGACTGAAGCCATAGAGCACCGGCGTCGTCGTGCGAGAGCTGATGGTGTTGACCGAACGTGGCGCCAACTGAAGACTTCTTCGCCACTGAGCGAAAATATCTCCGAACAAAAATTGAAAGGATCTCCGCGCCGCAAAATAGGTGCTGCGGTTGACAAGCTTCCCAAGTGAACGCGACCACGGCGACAAGTAATAGGGGAACCACTGGGTGGGTGTTTCCGGCTGCAAAAGGGCCCAGAAGAATGGCAGGCCGAGCTTTTCCGCAATATGCGGACCGGCAAAGCCGCTGCTGGAACTCACGATCGCATGGCATCCCGAACACGCTTCCATGCACTCGTCAAGCATGCGAACGAAAGGTTGGCGGCATTGTTCCATGACATGGCGAAGCGCCCATAGCTTGCGGGGGAGGCTGACTTGGGAAGACTGCCAGCAACGCCACGCAGAAGATGATTTAAGGGCAGCCGTGGGGTCGCAGAGGGAAAAGAACTCCAATCCGTGCCCGTTCACGAGTTCACGAAAGGGCGCGAACGTGATCAGCCGTACCGCCCAGCCCCGCTCCTGGAGAGCGCGCCCCAATGCGGCGTAAGGGTAGACGTCCCCGCGGGAACCAGCGGAAATCACAGCGATACTCTTCATGGCAACTCGCGCGCGGCCGTCACGCGCTGATTTCTGGCAGCGATTCTAATCGGCCAAGATGGCAAAGGCGCTCAGCCGTGAGCCCTCTTTCCAGGTGCTCGGTATTCTGGCGCTTCTGCTTCAGTTCGTGGGTCTGTGCAGCCTTCACGATCCCCTCGGCCCACCGTACCGCATCTTTGATTGCACTGATTGTCGCCAAAACTCTTTTCCCGCCACTATGCTGAGCGAGTCTACGGGCAGCAAGGCAATTTCCGCCCCCCATTGTAGCCGTGATTCAGCCGCCTTACGAGCGATTAGAGGGCTTTAGCGGTGTTTGGGCGAACACGGAAGTTGTCGTATGTATGGGTTAAGCCAACCTTGACATGGTGGACTTCGAGTTACTGTACACGACAGAACTCAGGAGGATGGACCCGGCGACTCCTAAGCTAGGCGTAGCGTGCTCGGGTATCGCCACAGTGAGAAGACTGCGGTCTCTACACACGGGTAGCGCGCTTCCACACGTGTACGGCCCTTGGGGAACGTGATTCGGCGGACGCGAGAAAGCTCCGGCGGCAATCTGCCGGAAAGTGATTGAAGCAAAGCTTACGGTAAGCTCGAAATCGAAATCTGGGACACGGGACATCAGACTCGCAGTTTCACGTATATCGACGATTGTCTGTTGGGCGTGCAGAAGATCATGAACTCCGAAATCCTGGAGCCGATCAATCTCGGATCAAGCGAGGCGGTCAGCATCAACCGGTTAGTCGATCTCGTTGAAGGGATCGCCGGGATTCGGCTGGAGCGCGACTACGATTCCCACGCGCCGCCGGGAGTGTAACAGCGACAATACGTTGATCAAGAAACTGCTGCTTTGGGAGTCCAGCATCACTTTGCAAGCCGGGTTGGAGAAGACCTACGACTAGATCTACGATCAGCACCTTGCACGCGAGAAGGGTTCAACTGGAGTTGTAAGGGAATTCGCCACTACAGGGCGGAGGAAAAAGCTAGTGTTGGAGGCGCCTCAAGAGAAGGTTGTTAAAGACCGTTGAGTATTAGAAGCCCTCTCGAATTCCTCTCCGGTGAAATGATGCGTGTTAGCTCGCCTATCTAAACATTTCTATCTAAATATTCTAAACATTCCTGTTCTTAGCAAATTAAGATGTCCGCTTTTTGAAGATTTATTTGCAGGCGATACTGGAAGAGCAGCGCCGCGCGGTGGAGAGTGTAGAGCGGTTGGTATTTGGACCCAAATGGACCCAAGTTGCAGAGTTGAACCAATCCACGTCGGGCAGCGTGAATTGAAAACAAAGAAGTAATTGGTCGGGGCGCGCGGATTTGAACCGCGGACCCCCTGCGCCCAAGGCAGGTGCGCTACCAGGCTGCGCTACGCCCCGACAAGACTAGCAGAATTCATTCTAAAGCACTTTCCAACTTGGTTTCCACTCCGAACCATGATTTCTGGCCTCGACCGTGTCAAAACCGTGCCATTATCGCGCTCACTGCACGGTGACCGTGCCAATTTGATCCCCTGCTTTTTCAGCAGACATTTCATTGGCACGGCGGTTGATCTTCTCCAGAGCTTCGCGCTTCATCTGCAATTTCATCTGCGAATACTTCTTGAAGACTTGCGCGTCTCCCTGGCGAAGCATTTGTGTTACCCACTCGTCCGCTACGCCGCCGGCACTGAGCCGCGTGGCATAGGTAGAGCGAAGATCGTAGATGCGAAAATACGTTACCTTGGCACGCCGCAAGGTCGCATGCCAGGTGGTTTTCAGAGTTCTTTGATGTCCGCTCGGGTTCTCATCGCTGGGAAACAGATACGGACTGCAGGGTGACAATCGCAGTTGGTCGCGGAACGCTTCGAGGGCCAAAGGTGTCAACGGTACCTCGGCCACGCCGTTCGGAGTCTTAGAATCCGGAATCCAAACCATCGCGTTCGTGAGATCAAGCTGCTCTTTCTTCATCGGCATGAGCTCCTTATAAACACGCAACCCTGTTTCGGTAATGATCCTCACAATGTTGCGCAAGGATTCGGGAGCATGGGCTTCGATGGTTCGCTGTTCCGACCAGGTCACGTAGTGCGGTCGGAACAAGCCTTTCACCGCAACCGGAAATTCCACCCCCGCACAAGGATTCGCCGGGAGTAGCTTTTTCCGAACCGCCACGTTCAACATGCGACGGAGCACCCGGAACTCCTGATGCACCGTGCTTGACTTCAGGATGCCCTTTTCCCGGTAACCATTAGACAGCTTGATGCGAACTCGCTGCCGAAGACGACTGCGAAGATAGTCTTCGATCGCGTCGGCTGTGATATCCACCAGCTTTCTGCCTGAGAATGCAGCCTTCAGATGGGTTGCACAGCGTACGTTCGCCTCATGAGTCTTCAGAGCCCGTATGGGCGGTCTCGAATAATTTTCGAGAAACGAACCCACCCATTCTTCAAAACCGAGAGCCTCTCCTTTCCGAATTGCCTCCAAGAGATTGCCGTCTCTGGCCTGCAGCCGCTCCCGAAGCTTGCGGCTGGCTTCCTGCCAGTCCTCGGTTCCGGTGGATTCTCTGCAACGTTTCCCGTTCCGATCACGGTAGCGAATCCAAAGAATCTTTCCATCGTTGCGAGAATAGACAATCCCGTCCTGCTTTCGTGGTTTAGACATTCACCATCTCCTGTCTGAATGAAGCGCGGAATGACTCGAGATCCGATTTGAGGAACCGGATGTTCCGACCCATTACGCGGAGATGGGGAATCTGCTTTCGTTCAACCCAAAGATACACAGTTTGCGAACTCACTCCAAGAAATTTTGCGGCCTCCTTCACGTTCATCGGAAGCTCGAGAGCGTGGTCCGGCGGCTCCTGCCGACCGCGCTCAAACGCGACTGACAGTTGTGAATGTTGGCTGGTTGCCATCGCCTACTCCTCGCACTCGGTCGAAAGACATGCGCAACTCGAAAGCAGATTGAGGTCCGCGGACCCCACTGCCGGTGCGTTTTACATCGGTTTTTCTTTTCGGTCAAAAGCCCCAGAAGCACCGTAATTCCTTTCTCAGCGCCGGTTGCATTGCGGATTTGACCGAAATTTCATTCGGGGTTAGGTTCCTGATACTCAGGACGTCAGAACCGTTCTGGGCTTTAGGAGTCACATGTGTTTTCATCCTTTGGGCAGCTTGGTGAAGGTCTTCGCGCCACTGGCTACATTGCCGATTCAATAGCAACAACAACGGTCTTTCTGGCGGCCAAGCTGCATAAGCCAGTGCTGCTGGAAGGGCCGACGGGCAGCGGCAAGACGCAACTCGCCTATGCGGTTGCCGAGGCTGCAAATACAAGTGTCGAGCGCCTACAGTGCTACGAGGGCATCAACGAAGAGAAAGCCATTGGGAAATTCGATGAGCCGCTGCAAAGGCTTTGCGTCGAATTGAAGTCCAAGTCTGCCAATGTTGATTGGGACTCCCTGCGGACCGAGTTGCACAGTCAGCAGTTCTTCGGCGCCGGGCCGCTTCTGCGCGCGTTGCAGTGCGAAAAGCCCTGTGTCTTGCTGATCGACGAACTGGACAAGGTGGACCACGCATTTGAAGCA